>PVMK01126715.1_pt1 | contig 36515 bp, 39 predicted proteins | sample 1853481 | NCBI WGS metagenome assembly PVMK01 (sample SAMN08533507, study PRJNA380276) | Marine sediment metagenome, whole genome shotgun sequencing project. | reverse complement strand
CAACCTAAGGCAATCCCGATCAGGCCGCCGATCATGCTCAGCACGGAAGATTCGGTCAGGAACTGCACTAAGATATCCGATTTCCGTGCTCCCAGCGCTTTGCGCAGGCCGATCTCTTTGGTGCGTTCGGTCACGGAGACCAGCATAATATTCATGATCCCGATCCCGCCCACCAGCAGAGAAATAGCTGCGATACCGCCCAGGAAGATCGTCAGCACGCCGGTGATGGTCTCTGCTGTGGACAGGAAATCCTGCTGGGTCAGGATGGTGAAATCATCCGCGCCAATCTCTGACCGGTGGCGGCTGCGCAGGATTTGAGCGATCTCCTGGCTGGCATTGGGTACTGTATCTGCACTGGCAGCCTGCACCATCAACATGTCCACCCGGTCGGGCGTCGAACGCCGCAGCAGGCGAGTTTGAGCTGTTGATATCGGCACCAGAATCAGGTCATCCTCATTATTGAAAGAAGAGCCACCGCGCTCCTCCAGGATGCCGATCACCCGGAACGGCTGTCCCTCGATGCGTACAGTTTCACCCGCTAAACCGGAAGTGCGCCCGAAGAGTTTATCGGCGGTATCAATGCCCAGCAAAGCTACTGAAGCCCTGCCCAGGATATGGCTCTCACTGATATATTCTCCTTCAGTCACCGTTCGGTTGCGCACTTCCTCAAAATCGGGTGTCACACCTTGCAAGGCCGTATTGGCGGTCTCTCCAGCAAAAGAAACTGCCACCTGTCCCTGCAGGACAGGCGCTACAGATGCCACCGATGGAGCTTGAAAAGGATCACCAATCGCTTCCGCATCCCCAAATGTGATCGGTTTTGGATTGCGAACTTCTTCTGAGCCGCCGCTGAACACAAATACCAGGTTTGTGCCAATACCTTGGATAGAACCCGTGATCGTATTCTGGGCTCCCCGCCCGATCGAGATCATCGCGATCACCGCTGCTACACCAATTACGATCCCTAACACCGTCAAACCAGAACGCATCTTGTTGGCTGATAAACTCTCTAATGCTTCCCAAAAAGATTGCAAAAAATTCATTTACTTTCCTCCACAACAATACCATCTCTGATCATAATCACTCGCTGAGTATGCTGGACGATTTCTGGATCATGGGTGACGATCACTAATGTAGTTTCCCGTTCCTGGTTGAGGTTGATCAAGATCTTCATGATCTCTTCCCCGGATTTGGTATCCAAATTGCCAGTAGGCTCGTCCGCCAGGATGATCGCCGGCTCATTGACCAGCGCCCTGGCGATCGCCACTCGCTGCTGCTGCCCACCCGAAAGTTCGTTCGGCCGATGGCGCATGCGGTCTCCCAAACCAACGGCTTCCAGCGCTTCTTTCGCCCTCGCCCGGCGATTCCTCGCAGAACGCGAGTAGCGCATGGGCAGCTCGACATTTGCCAGGGCTGGGGCACGGGGCAGCAGGTTAAAAGTCTGGAAGACAAAACCAACCTTCCGGTTGCGAATCGATGCCAGCTGGTCATCATTCAAATCGGATACTCGCTCTCCATCCAGGAGATATTCTCCAGAAGTGGGTCGATCCAAACAGCCAATGATATTCATTAACGTCGATTTCCCCGAACCAGACGGACCCATAACAGAGACCACTTCACCGCGTTCGATCCGCACAGATAGTCCACGTAAGGCGTGTACTTCGACTTCACCCATCTGGTAAATCTTTTTCAGGTCTGCTGCTTCAATGACCCAATCACTCATCATCGCCTCCATTTCTTCACAGAGACAGGTAAACTTTGTGCTCTTCTAATTTCCAGCTGATCCAATTCTAACTGATCTTTGAAATGTTCACTGATGGGTCGGAATTATTTACAAGTTTCTCATCAATTGCCAGCACTTTTTTGTTAAAAATAGTGCTGAATCCCCCTTGTATTGTGACAATTGTCACGGAAAACAATGACATCCGCGACTGAAACTAAACCAGTATTGTCATTATTATCTGTATTAGTATTAGTATCTGTATTGGATTTATTATTGGAGGACAGACATGCCAGCCATCGCCAGTGAATTTCTTGCCATCGACCGCAAACTGCGCGCCCGTACCCCTTCCATGGAGGTTTCGACACGTCCGGTTAACGACCGCTTGTGTGATTTTAACGATGTGGTCATCCCCTTAACCCCGGAGGAAGCCCAGTTGGAAGCTGCACGCTGCGTTCACTGTCCCGAACCAGCCGCCTGTGTTGAAGCTTGCCCGGCTCACAATGACATCCCTTCTGCTATGTGGCTGATCGAGCAGGGTGAATTCCTGGAAGCTGCGAAGCTCTACCGTCAGACCAGCTCGATGCCGGAGATTTGCGGACGGGTATGTCCTCAAGAACAGCTTTGCCAGGGTTCCTGCACTCACCAAAAATCATTTGAGCCCGTCATGACAGGCCCCTTAGAAGCCTTTGTAACCGAGTACGAGCGCCGCGAGGTTGGTGTGCTCCTTGAAGTCGGTGAGCCCAGCGGTAAAAAAGTGGCTATCGTTGGAGCGGGACCGGCAGGACTATCCTGTGCCGAACAGCTGATTAAGAAAGGTCATTCGATCACCATCTTTGATGCAAAACCGGCTCCGGGAGGCTTGCTGACCTATGGTATTCCAAACTTTAAATTGCCTAAAGAACTCGTTTTCTGCTGGTGTAACGATTTAGAAGAAGCCGGCGTAGAATTCGTTCCAGAAACCTATATTGGCAAAGATAAATCGATTGATGATATCCTGTCTGATGGTTACCAGGCGGCTTTTGTTGGCGTTGGCGTTGGCGTCGACGCCCCCTTGGAAGCGCCGGGTGAAGACCTGCCAGGCGTCATGCAGGCCACTGAATTCTTGATCCGCTGCAGCTTAGATGACGAAGAACTTCTTCCGGAGCAGATGCGTGGACGTCCCTCGGTTGGTGAAAAAGTCGTCGTCATCGGCGGCGGCGATACTGCCTCGGATTGTTTGCGCTCAGCCCTGCGGCTGGGTGGAAAAGAAATCACCTGCCTCTACCGCAGGACAGAAAACGAAATGCCTGGTGGTCTGCACGACCGTGAGCTGGCCCGCGAAGAAGGAGCCCAATACGAGTTCCTCACCCAACCGATCCAGTTTATCGCCGGTGAAGATGGCCGTCTTGCCAAGGTCGAATGCCTGAAGATGGAGCTTGGCGAACCAGATAAATCTGGACGCCGCCGGCCAGTACCCATTGAAGGATCGAATTTCATCGTCGAAGCTGACACCGCCGTGCTCGCACTAGGATACTGGCCAGATCCGATCCTCGGCGAGACCACCCCGGATCTGGATACCCACAAATGGGGCTTGATCGTTGCCGATCCTGCGAGCGGAGCGACGAGCCGCCCGGGTGTATTCGCGGGTGGCGATGGCGTTACCGGCCCGGATTTGGTGGTTACCGCCATGGTTTCAGGTCGCAAGGCAGCCAGGGCTATCGACCAGTATCTGGGGGGATTAGACTAAGCTAAATACTTTCCTACCAGAGAAATAAATCAGGGTAAATCCGCCCTGCTGAGGTATAATTAAGATGTGTGCGCCGCTGGCGTGCACATCTTTTTTGCCCATTCCAAAATTGGGTTTATCCAACGTTTTTTTCTCTCCGTTGTAAACCAATCTTGATAGAAATTCATTGGATTCTGAAAGGTATTTTATGGATATCGGTACCGTCCAGCAAGTTGATATAGACGAGCAAATGCGTTCTGCTTACCTCGATTACGCTATGAGCGTGATCGTGGCACGCGCCTTGCCTGATGCCCGCGATGGTCTCAAACCGGTTCACCGGCGCATTCTCTACGCCATGCACGACATGGGCATTCGCGCGGGTACCCCCTACCGCAAATCAGCTCGGATCGTCGGGGAAGTGTTGGGTAAATACCACCCGCATGGGGATTCTGCGGTCTATGATGCCATGGCGCGCATGGCGCAGGATTTCTCGCTGCGCTACTTGTTAGTCGATGGGCAGGGCAACTTCGGCTCGATCGATGGTGATGCACCCGCAGCCATGCGCTACACCGAAGCTCGCACCATGCGCATGGCAGAAGACATGCTGTTGGATATCGATCAGGACACGGTCGATTATAGCGAAAACTTCGATGGTTCTCTGGAAGAACCGGTTGTGCTCCCCTCAAAAATCCCCAACCTGCTGCTCAATGGATCGTCCGGTATTGCAGTTGGTATGGCCACCAACATCCCCCCCCACAACCTGGGCGAGCTGGTTAATGCATTAACCTACATGATCGACAATTTCGATCAGATCGACGAGGTTTCCGTTGAGGATCTGATCAAATATCTGCCTGGTCCGGATTTCCCAACCGGCGGTGTGATCGTCGGCGATGGCGGCATCCGCCAGGCTTACAGCACCGGGCGTGGTCGCATCGTCTTGCGCGGTATGGCCATGATCGAGGAGATGAAAGGCGGCCGTTTTCGCATCGTGATCACGGAAATTCCCTACCAGCTCAATAAGAATACATTAATCGAGCGCATTGCAGAGCTGGCTCGCACCGGGCGCCTGGATGGTATCTCTGACCTGCGCGACGAATCCGACCGCAGGGGTATGAGCATCATCGTGGAGCTTAAAAGGTACGCCCAACCGCGCAAAGTGCTCAACCAATTGTATAAATACACTCCTTTGCAATCCACCTACGGCGCGCAGATGCTGGCCCTGGTGGAAGGGGAACCACGTTTATTGTCCCTGAAACGTGCCCTGCGACATTTCATCGAGCACCGCCAGATCGTAATCACGCGCCGCACCCAGTTCCAGCTGAAAAAAGCTCGCGCTCGTGCCCATATTCTAGAAGGCTTATTAATCGCCCTGGCACACCTGGATGACGTCATCCGTACCATTCGCGAATCAGCGGACGCTGACACCGCGAAAGGTAACTTGATGTCCCGCTTCTCTCTTTCAGAAAAACAGGCCGTTGCCATCCTGGATATGCAGCTGCGCCGCCTTTCAGCCCTGGAACAGCAGAAGATCGAAGATGAGCAGAAAAAAGTTCTCGAACGCATTGCCGAACTCGAAGATTTGCTTGGCAATCCGGCTAAAATTCTGGATGCGATCAAAACTGACCTGGCAGAGATCGCCGAGACTTATGGTGATGAACGCCGAACGAAGATTGCTGCGGATGCCAGCGATGAACTCAATGAAGAGGATTTGGTCACTGACGAGGCAGTCCTGATCAGCATAACGGAACAAGGCTATATCAAGCGCGTGTCCCCCAAATCATTCCGCGCCCAGGGCCGCGGCGGTCGCGGCGTTACCGGTCATGCCATGAAAGATGAGGACGAGATGCTGATTATGCTCCCAGCCCGCACGCTGGACACGATCCTCTTCTTCTCTGACAGGGGCAAAGTTTATTCCGAGAAGGCCTATCAAATTCCTGATACTCTTCGCACAGCTCGCGGCATCCCTATTGTCAACGTGCTGGCGCTTAATCCAGGTGAAACGGTCACGGCTGCCGTAGCAGTTCCAAAGTTCGAGGCTGCTGAATATTGTTTAATGGCCACCAGGCGCGGCAAGGTTAAGCGCTTGTCACTGTCTGCCTTCGCCGCTGTGCGCCCTTCAGGATTGATTGCCATCAACCTGGCTGAAGGGGACGAGCTGCGTTGGGTCAGGCTGACTGATGGTGATTGTCATTGCATCATGGTCACTGAGAAGGGACAGGCGCTGCGCTTTTCCGAGCGTGAAATTCGCCCCACCGGTCGCACCGCAGCCGGAGTGATCGGGATCAGGCTAAAAGGAGATGATCGCGTTACCAGCATGGAGATCGTCGAAACTGGTGGTGATTTGCTGGTCATCACCACTGGAGGTTATGGTAAACGCACCCCATTAACCCAGTATGCCCGCAAATCGCGTGCCACCCTGGGCATCACCACAATCGATAAGAAAGCCATCCCCATTATCGGCAAGATTGCCGCTGCCCGGGTAGTTCAGGAAGCGGATGATTTAACCATCATCTCGATCAATGCCGTTGTCCTGCGCACCAAAGTTGTGCAGATCAAGAAAGCTGGTCGCGCCACTCGCGGTGTTCGTTTAATCGGCCTGAAAGAAGGCGATAGTGTCGCTTCACTGGCACGCATTGCTGAAGCGGACCTGCGCAGCGTAGGCGCGGCTGACGATGAAGAAAAAGAGGCTCCCCCTGGGGAAAAACCTGAGCCAGCACCGGATGAGCAGAAATAATAAAAAAGGTCCAGACTTGAAAATCTGGACCTTTTTTCTTTATTTTGCCAATTGCCTCAACCTGGATAAATCCTGATATAACCCTCACCTACGTCACGAGTAAGTATCCTTCGACTCGCTTCTCCTTACTAGATAAAGGCTGGCGGAACAATTACCTCGAAGACCAGCAGCGCTAGTGAACCAATAATGCAGACCATAATCAAGAGCATGATCGCGACTATCAGGCGTTGGCCCGCTGTCATTCCCAGGAATTTACCCCCGCTGCGAGCTGGCGTAACCTCCTCGAAGTATTCTGTGCCTTCATCTTCAAAATAGGGGGAGGCATTCGCCTCATCTCGAAAATCATCTAACATGATCGTGCTCCCGAGTGGTTCAATTGGCATTATTTCAGTTTATGGTAACCGATCCTTGAAACTTAAGTTCAGTGCCGCTAATAGTTTAGTCCATTTCTAATTTCTGTCAACCTGCCGTAATTTGATGTCACCAGCTTGAATCAGTTTTTCTTCTCCGCTGGGCAGTTTGAGCCTCAGATAACCTGCAGCGTTCAATCCTTGAATTCGACCACTTTCGGGTTCGGCACCGTCCCTCAGGATATGCACCAGATCCCCTCGATATGCGAGATTGGCTTCCCAATCACCGATAAACCCATCCTGGTCCACCTGCGGTAGGCGCACCAGCAGGGCTACCAGCACCTCTTTCAACAGCTTCCAGCGGTCGACTGCGCCCCCGAAAACCGTCTCCACGCTCGTTGCTGGGAAATCCAACTCTCCCTGCGAAGGTACTGATTTTCGTGCAACATTGATGCCAATTCCCAGCACTGCCCACTGGATCTGATCCCCCTGCCACTGGGTTTCCACCAGCACCCCAGCCAGCTTTTTGCCTCCAACCAGCACATCATTCGGCCACTTGATTTTCGCTGGAAGCCTATAGCAAGATTGAATAACATCGCAAACTGCCAGCGCGCCCAGGCCAGTCAGACGTGAGGAGGTGATCTCCCGGTACTCCTCAGGTCGTATAACCAGGCTGAAAGCTAATGCAGCTCCGGGAGCAGTTTGCCAGGTGCGGTCTCCACGCCCCCTGCCAGCAGTTTGCTCATCCGCTGCTACCAGGGAGAGGTGGAGCGCGGATTCTTCCGCCCAGCGCATCCCCTCAGTGTTGGTCGATCCCAGGACGTCATAAAAAGTCACTTTTCCAAGGGGTAAATCAGCCAAATGCTCTTGCAGTGTATTAGTATCCACAGTGTGATTTTATCGTATCTCCTGGATATGTAGGGGAAGAACCATTGCTTTCCACACAACTGCATCGTTAGGCTGATTAATATCCCTGAGATAGCGCCTTACCCTACTTTGTGTTGAAAATTCAGGCTATCTTCTGGACGGATTCTTCCCAATATGTTATACTCGCCACGCTCCCGCCTTCAGGCGGGAGGTATTGCGCCCCCTTCCGGGGCATAACCCATCACACACGCCTCTGGACTTGACCGGGTGTGCCGCAAAGCGGTGCCGGGATAGGATGAGAGAGGCGGAGGCTAAACACAAGGAGTTTAAAATGGCTGTTGTTTCGATGAAAGCCCTATTGGAAAGCGGTGTGCATTTCGGTCATCGCACCCATAAGTGGAACCCCGCCATGAAGCCCTATATCTTCACTGAGCGGAATGGCATTCACATCATCGACCTGCAAAAAACTGTAAAAGCTTTGGACCATGGTTACAACCTGGTCAGGGACACCGTTGCTGAAGGCGGCACGGTGCTTTTTGTTGGTACCAAGCGCCAGGCGCAGGATACCATCCATGACGAAGCAGAACGGATCGGGATGCCCTATGTAACCAATCGCTGGTTGGGTGGCATGCTCACCAACTGGCACACCATTCGCCAGAGAGTCAATGAACTTGACCGGCTCGAGCGCATGCGCGACAGCGGCGAATTCGCCCGCATCACCAAGAAGGAAGCCCTGATCCTGCAGCGCAAGATGGACCGGCTGGAATACCTCCTGGGCGGCATTCGTAAAATGAATGCCATCCCTGACCTGGTCTTTGTGGTTGACGTCTATCGCGAAGACACCGCAATCCATGAAGCCAACCTGCTGCAGATTCCGGTACTCGCTATGGTCGATACCAACGCCGATCCCCGCAATATAGACTTCATCATCCCCTCCAATGATGATGCCATCCGCGCCATCAAACTTCTGGTTGGAAAAATGGCTGAGGCTGTCATGGAAGGCAAGGCGATGCGCAAGGAAGAAGAGCTTGAAGCCTTGCCAGAAGAGGCCCCCATGGCGATCTCAGAGGAACCAGAACTCTCTGATGAAGACCTGTTAGGAGAAGCAACGTTGGCGAAATTGCCCTCCCGGCTGCCTTCTGCTGAAGATGGCGAAGCCGTCGAATCAGGTGAAACCATGGTAGCCAGTGAAGCAGAGGGTTCTGAAAGCGTGGAGGCTAGCACAGAGACGGAACCTGATTCTGCAGTCGAAGAAGACGCCGTTGCCGAAGGTGAAACAGAAACGGAAGCTGAGACTGAAACGCCTCCTGCGGAAGATGAGCAGGAACCCGCTGCGGAAGAAGAACAGGAAGAGGATACGACAGAATAATGACCATTTCCACTGAACAAATCAAAACCCTGCGGGAACAAACCGGCGTGGGCATCCTTGATTGTCGCAAGGCGCTTGAAGACGCCAACGGTGACTTCGATATAGCTTTAGAAAACCTTCGTGCCAAGGGGCTGGCGATAGCAGCCAAGCGCGCTGACCGGGAGGCTTCCGAAGGTGTTGTTGAGCTCTATTCCCACGGCGAAGGGCGCGTTGGTGTCATGGTTGAGGTCAATTGCGAAACCGATTTCGTCGCCCGCTCGAAGGAATTCCGCAGCTTTGCCCATGAAATTGCACTCCAGATTGCCGCTGCGGCACCCATCTATGTTCGTGCTGATGATGTTCCAGAAGAAGTTCTCGAGCTGCGCAGGGGTATAGTGCGCGAGCAAGCTCTGGAAGAGGGCAAACCAGAAAATATCGTCGATCGCATCGTAGAAGGTCGCATGGATAAATACATCCAGGAGATCAGCCTCCTTAATCAGGAGTACATTCGCGACGATAATCTCACCATTGAGCAGCTTATGCTCGATAAAATAGCCGCCATCGGTGAGAACGTCATCATTCGCCGCTTCGAGCGCTGGGAACTGGGTGAAAGCGCCGCAGATTGATCATTATCAAGACCAACCCCCGGGTTGGTCTTTTTATTCTCTTAGGAGCACAAGCTATGGTGGGCGAATTGAAATACCAGCGCATTTTGCTGAAACTGGGTGGAGAAGCACTTTCCGGTCCTCAGGGATTTGGAGTCGATCCTATCCAGGTGGATGATATCGCCCAACGCATAGCTGAAGTCAAAGAGACCGGAGTCGACGTGGCAATTGTGATCGGTGCTGGTAACCTGTGGCGTGGTCGCCGGGGTCTCGATAGGGGTATGGATCGCGCAACCGCGGATTATATGGGCATGCTTGCCACCGTCATGAACGCCTTGGCCTTGATGGATGCTCTGGAGCGGATCGGTATCGTCACCCGCGTTCAATCCGCGATTGAAATGCATTCCGTTGCGGAACCATATATCCGGCGGCGGGCTATCCGCCATCTCGAGAAGGGGCGCATCGTGATTTTGGGTGCTGGAACTGGCAATCCATACTTCTCTACGGATACTGCTGCGGCGCTGCGCGCCATGGAAATTGGGGCTGACGTCCTGATAAAAGCCACCAAGGTTGATGGCGTTTATGACAGCGACCCTGAAATCAATCCCGATGCAAAGCTCTTCGATCATCTGACCTACATTGAGGCCATCAATCGCCGCCTGGAAGTAATGGACAGCACCGCCATCTCCCTGTGCATGGACAACGATTTACCCATATTAGTGCTCAACCTGTGGAGCCGTGAAGCTCTGCGAGCAGCCCTTTGGGGGGAGAAAGTCGGCACCCTGGTAAACGGGGATTCCGGGGAATAAAATTACCCTTTCCGCAAGTCAATTTTTCGGGTATCCTATAGATTGCGTTCAGATATCCCGCCAGTTTTGTGGAGGCCGATATGCTCAAAGACATCTATAACGAGGCCGAGGCCCGCATGAAAGGCGCCATCCAAGCCTTAGAAGAAGACCTGGCTGGAATACGTACTGGACGCGCCAGCCCCGCCCTCATCGAAAAACTATCCATCGATTATTACAGCACCCCCACACCCCTGATCCAGCTGGCCAGCATCGGGGTTCCAGAGCCGCGCAGCCTGCTGATCCGGCCTTTTGATCCCAGCAGTTTAAAAACCATCGAGCGATCGATTCTGGCTTCTGATCTCGGTCTGACACCCAATAATGATGGCAAAACCATCCGCTTGAACTTACCTCCCCTTACCCAGGAACGGCGCCAGGAATTAAGCAAAATCGTTCACAACCGGGTGGAAGAAGCCCGCATTGCAGTCCGCAACGTGCGCCGCGACGAGATGAAGGACCTCCAGGATTTCGAAAAAGAAAAATTACTCTCTGAGGATGAGAAAAAACGAGGTGAAGAGGAGATTCAAAAGATTACCGATCGATATATAGAAGAAATAAACGCCATTGGCGAACGCAAGGAGAAAGAGATCCTCGAAGTTTGACCGTGGTTTTATGAGCAAAAAACCTTCAACCTCACCTGAACAAGTCCCCACCCATATCGCCATCATCATGGATGGAAATGGACGCTGGGCAATATCCAGGGGTTTACCTCGCCTGGCAGGGCACCGAGCGGGCACAGAAAATCTGCGCCGGGTGATTGAAGCCTGTGTCGAGTTCGGGGTCAGATACCTCACCCTGTATGCATTTTCAACCGAAAACTGGGGACGGCCGTTTGAAGAAGTCAAGGGTTTGATGCGCATCCTGGAAGATGTCATCGATCGAGAATTGGAGCAGCTGCACAAACAGGGCACCCGTCTGCGGCATATCGGGCGCCTGGATCGGCTAAAGCCTTCCTTACGCCAAAAAGTTCTCGACGCAATCGAATTCACCAAGGACAACGATCGTCTGATTTTGTGCGTAGCTTTTAACTACGGCGGTCGCGATGAGATCGTTTGCGCCATTCAGCAAATGATTGACGACGGCGTAAACCCGGATCAGGTCAGCGCTGATTTGGTCAGCAAATACCTGTTCACCGCAGGTGTCCCAGATCCGGACCTGATCATACGCACCTCGGGCGAGCTGCGCGGCAGCAACTTCTTGATCTGGCAGGGGGCTTATTCGGAATGGTATTTTACCCCCACCTTTTGGCCCGATTTTGGCAAAGACGAGCTGGCCCTCGCCCTTGAAGAGTACAAGCACCGAAAGCGGCGCTACGGGCACGTCCCTGAATCCATCTAAGAGAAAAATAATATGCTGAGAACACGAGTCATTGTATCTGCCATCCTGTTACCAATCGGGGTGGCACTGATTTATGTTGGCGGTTGGGCGTTCAGCGGCTTCGTGACGATTATCGTCGGTCTCGCCGCCTGGGAATTTAGCCAGATTTTCCGCGGCAGCGACATACAGCCCTCGCTTTTCATCGCGGTTGCTGGCGCGGCTGCCCTGGCACTTGGTAGGGCTTGGAACGGCTTTGATAGTGCGCCATTGCTGATCAGTGCTATTTTGATAGCCAGCATGATCTACCACATGGTGAGCTATGAGCGCGGCCGTGATCAGGCTGGTACGGACTTCGCTGTTACCCTCTCGGCTGCCTTCTACATCGGCTGGCTGGGTGCCTACTTGATCTCTATCCGCGAACTTCCCGGGGGTTTCTGGTGGCTGCTTCTTGTTCTGCCGATCGTCTGGCTGGCTGATTCTGGCGCCTACTTCATCGGGCGTGCTTTTGGAAAACGCAAGCTCAGCCCGCGCCTGAGTCCCAAGAAAACCTGGGAAGGCTACCTGGGGGGAGTTGTGGTTGGAACGTTGGGTGCGGTTGGTTTGGCATACTTGTGGGCTGTTTGGGCTGGACCCGAATTCTCTGTTACCCCCCTCCAGGCCGCCATTCTCGGACTATTACTCAGCACCATTACTACCTTGGGTGATTTGGGTGAAAGCATGATCAAGCGCCAGAGTGGGGTCAAGGACTCGAGCAACTTAATCCCGGGTCATGGCGGCGTGTTCGATCGCATTGACTCCTGGTTGTGGGCTGCCTTGATCGGCTATTACTTCATCACCTGGGTCATTATTTGACATTCATGATCTCACGTGGTATCATCCCGGACACAATTAAACAGCCCTAATCGGCACTCTTATCCAGAGAGGTGGAGGGACCGGCCCTGAGAAGCCTCGGCAACCTGACCGCATTCTGGTCATTCAAGCAGCAGTCCGCTGCAGTACTTTCTTTGACCCGAACGGCAAAGGTGCCAATTCCGGCAGACGGATGTTCTGGAAGATGAGAGGGCAGCCGTAACTACATGTAATTGCCCTTTCATGTCTCGAGGGGCAATTTTATTTTTGGAGGACAATATTTATGAGTACTACTTTCATGGAATCCCCTAGCTTGATGTTTACCTCGGAATCGGTAACTGAAGGCCATCCTGATAAATTATGCGACCAGCTCAGCGATGCAGTGCTGGACGCTTGCTTGGCACAGGACCCCAGGTCGCGTGTTGCTTGTGAGGTTGTCACCAAGACAGGTTTTGTCATGTTTTTGGGCGAGATCACCACCCAGGCCAATTTGAATTACGATGAGCTGGCCCGTAAGGTTATCACCGGAATTGGTTACGACGACAGTGAAAAAGGATTCGATGGCAACACCTGTGGTGTGCAGGTTGCAATTGCCAAGCAGTCCACGGACATCGCCATGGGAGTCAACAGCTCCTTGGAAACCAGGTCCGGTGAAGAGAGCGAAGAAGAAATCGACGCTATCGGTGCCGGCGATCAGGGCATGATGTTTGGCTATGCCTGCAATGAAACCCCTGTGCTGATGCCGATGCCGATTTACCTGGCCCACAAGCTCACCCAGCGCCTGGCCCAGCTACGCAAAAATGGCACACTGCCATGGCTTCGTCCTGATGGGAAGAGCCAGGTAACCGTGGAATACAGCTTCGGCAAGCCGCAACGGGTTGATACGGTGCTGGTGAGCACCCAGCATGCCCCGCACATCTCCCAGGAGGAGATTCGGGCTGCCCTCATAGAGCATGTAATCAATGCCGTCATCCCGGCAGACCTGGTAGACGACCAGCTGAATATATTCGTCAACCCCACCGGTCGCTTCGTGATTGGCGGCCCATTAGGCGACTCCGGGCTGACCGGGCGCAAGATCATTGTGGACACCTATGGTGGTATGGGTCGCCATGGCGGAGGCTGCTTCAGCGGTAAAGACCCCACCAAGGTTGATCGCTCAGCTGCCTATGCTGCCCGCTGGGTGGCTAAAAATGTCGTAGCGGCAGGCCTGGCTGACCGCTGTGAGATCCAGGTCGCCTATGCGATCGGTGTCTCGCACCCCTTGAGCATTAACGTCGAGACTTTCGGCACCGGTCGTATTCCCTCTGACCAGATCGCAGACCTGGTTGACGCACATTTCGATCTGCGTCCCGGCGCCATCATCCGTGATCTGCAGCTGCGCCAGCCAATTTACCAGCAAATTGCAGCTTACGGCCATTTTGGACGTGATGACCTGGATTTAACCTGGGAACGCACCGATAAAGCGGAAGAACTGCGCCTCGCCGCTGGCCTGGGTGAAAGTGCCCCCGTAGCCGCTAATTAACCACCAAACCAAAAATACCAGTATCGCCAGCCCTTGTGAAGTCAGCCAATAACCCTGTACTCGCAAATAAGATAAATCAGGTGTGCATTTTCCCTAATAAAAAATCCCAGCTGCAAATTGCAGCTGGGATTGTGCATTTCAGGAAAAATTATCTGCTAATTGTGATTGATATGGGGACCCAGCTTCGACACAATGCGATCCTTGGGTTGAAAACCAGTAATCCGTTCGCGTGTCTCTCCATCTACGAAAAGCATCAAGGTTGGCACACCCAGAACCTGGTACTTCATCGCGATTCCAGGCGCGTGGTCAACGTCCAGCTTAACTACTTTCACCTTGCCTGACCATTCGTTCGCCAGATCTTCCACAATTGGATCGAGCATCTTGCACGGCCCACACCACACTGCAGAAAAATCAACCAGCACCGGTTCTGGCGCTGTTAAAACCTCATTATCAAATGTGCCTTCATCAATCTCGGTAATATTTGCCATTCAGACCTCCACCGTAAGGGATCATCAATTATTATTATTTATACTTTGCCGATAGTACCAGACCGGTGTTATATGTCAAGGGTCTTGCAGCCATTTTGACATAAGTCTAATAAATTCACTGGCAAGATCAGATGCTGGATCAACTTGCCGGTGATCTGAGGTAGAATCCTCTCTGGTTTAAAGACAACCAGTAGGTATCAATCATTACTACTCTTTGGAGACTTGCATGCCAGGTTGGAAAATACTCATTACCGATGGCCTGAGTGAAAGCGGATTGCAGATCCTTTCAAAGCACGCCCAGGTAGACGACAGCCCGGGTATATCCGCTGCCGAACTTTTGAACACTATCCCAAATTTTGATGCCATGATCGTGCGCGGTCAAACCCGCGTCACTGCCGAAGTATTTTCATCTGCCGAGCGCCTCAAGGTGGTCGGTAGGGCCGGAGTCGGGGTAGATAACATCGACCTGGCAGCAGCCAACCAGCACCGGGTTACAGTGGTTAACTCTCCCATCGCCACCACCCGGGCTGTTGCCGAGCACGTCATCGCCCTGCTGTTCGCTCTCGCCCGGTCGATCCCGTCTGCGGATGCAAGCCTGAAATCAGGTCTCTGGACGAAGAAGCAGTTCCTGGGGGTAGAAATCAACGACAAAATTCTGGGTGTGGTCGGGATGGGAAATATCGGCAGCCAGGTTGCTCTATTGGCACAAGCACTTGGCATGCAGGTGGTTGGCTACGATCCGCTGATCCCGGAAGCTGAGATCGCTCAGCGGGGAGCACAACCTGTCAACTTCCAGGATTTGCTTTCCCAATCTGATTTCATCACCATCCATGTCCCGCTTGGCGCTGAAACCAGGGGGCTGATCGACGGCGAAGCTTTTAGCGCCATGAAGCGCGGAACGCGCTTGATCTGCGCTGCCCGCGGTGGTATTGTCGATGAGACTGCCCTGCTCAGCGCCCTGGAATCTGGTCAGGTTGCCGCAGCTGGGCTTGATGTGTTCGCCAAGGAACCACCTGGGATGTCGGCACTTGTTTCCCACCCACGCGTCATCGCCACTCCGCACATTGCTGCCCAAACCGCAGAAGCGCAGGCTCGTGCAGCTGTTGATATCGCCCATGAAGTTATCGCCGCTTTGCAGGGAGAACCGCTGAGGTGGCAAATCGTCTGAGGTAAGACATCATCTAAGGAGAAACAATGGACCCCGAGACCCAATTATCCGAGCTTAAATGGATCATCAACAAGTATTCTGACCTGGTTTCCGTCTATGGGTTACTGCATTGGGATTTAGAGACTGTCATGCCAGCTGGCGGTTCTGCTGGCAGAGGCCACCAGATAGCCACTATAACCCACATTGCTCACGAGACATTGGCCTCCGACCAGGTTGGCCATCTCCTGGAGCAGCTGCAGCCTTACGCGGGGCAGCTTGATCCCGATTCAGATGACGCCCGCTTCATCCAGGTTATCGATCGCCTGTACAGGAAGAAATCTCGCGTGCCTGCAAATTTGATGGCGGAGATCGCCAAAGCCGCCAGTGACGCCCATCATGTCTGGGTGCAGGCCAGGGAAACTGCTGATTTTGGCAGATTTGAGGCTACTTTAGAGAATATTCTCAGCTTAAAGCGCCAGTATGCCGAACACTTTCAGCCGTACGATCACATCTATGATCCACTTCTCGACGATTATGAACCAGGATTGCTGACCGCGGATGTTCAAGCCATCTTCTCGACGCTGAGACCGCACCAGGTTGAGCTGCTGCGCGCCATTAGCGATCGCCAGCAGGTTGATGACTCTTTCCTGCACCAGCATTACGACGAAAAAGACCAATGGAAATTTGGTGTAGAAGTGATCACGGCCTATGGTTTTGATTGGAATCACGGCCGCCAGGATAAATCTGCGCACCCTTTCACCCAGGATATCAACCTTGGTGATGTACGTATCACCACACGTGTCCTGGAGGATTATCTCCCCTCCGCATTCTTCAGCACAGCCCATGAAAGCGGGCATGGCATATATTGCCAGGGCATTGACCCAAGTTTGGACCGTACCCCATTGTCCAGAGGTGCTTCTCTGGGCATCCACGAGTCACAATCCCGCATGTACGAAAATGTGATCGGGAGATCCAGGTCGTTCTGGTCGCATTATTACCCGCGCTTGCAGAAGATCTTCCCCACCCAGCTCGGCAATGTATCTCTCGACGCCTTTTACAAAGCCATCAACAAAGTTGAGCCCTCCCTGATCCGCGTCGAAGCCGATGAGGCTACTTATAATATGCACATCATGCTGCGTTTAGAGCTGGAGATCGCCCTGGTTGAAGGTTCACTGCAGGTGAAAGACCTGCCCGAGGCCTGGAATGCGCATATGCAGGAATATCTCGGTCTCACCCCGCCGGATGATGCCCTGGGCGTCCTCCAGGACGTTCACTGGTCGCATGGAAATTTTGGCTACTTCTCTACTTATGCCCTTGGCAACCTGATCTCAGCTCAATTATGGGAGCGCATGCTGGAAGATATCCCTGAGGCGGGTGCCCAGATAGAGGTCGGCGACTTTAAAGCTATCACCGCCTGGATGCGAGAAAAAGTCCATCGCCATGGTGCAAAATACAAGCCCCAGGAGCTAGTGCAACGAATCACCGGCAGCAAAATCGATCAGGAACCTTACCTGCGTTATCTGACCAATAAGTACACTGAGATCTACCAATTTTAACTTGGCTGGGAGGCGCGATCATGGCCCGAATTCTTTTCATCGATGATGATCCAATGACCCTGGAGACGCTGAAGAGGTCGATTGAACTATTTGGTCACACGGCGATCCTTGCCAGCTCTGGAGAACAAGCCCAGGCATTGCTGATCGAGCAGCCCCCGGACTTGATCATAACGGATATGAATCTTCCAGATACGGATGGCTTGTCGCTGGTAAAACAATTCAAGGCAGACCCACAGGCTTCACAGATTCCGATCATTGTCCTATCCGCCAGCCCCGAAATTGATGCCACCGAAATTTCTCTCGCCGCGGGTGCTGAGCAATTCCTGACAAAACCAATCCGCCTGGATACATTACAATCCGTGATCGATCGCTACACCAACGATTGAACGCTTTCTAATGGTTCAAATATTATTCTCCTTAATATTTGTCATCCGGCATATCGCGGTTACCGGATTGCTTTTGCTCAGCGCTCTGCTTGTCAGCTGCAGCAATGTATCTGAGACCCCAGTTCCAACCCTCTACCCGACTGAATATATCCCGACTGTCATTGCTATGACTTTGGAAGCTCAGGGGATTGATTTGAAACCAGACGATCAACCCACAGAATCTCCCACTGAACTCCCATCGCCCACACCCACCGAGCAGCCAACACAGATCAGCTTACCTGACCCGACGCAAGCGCTTCCTACGCCTGTACCAGAGGGCACTCCATCCCCCCCAGACGATCAGGAACCAATCCCAACTGGCGACATCCCGATCTCCATCAACCAGATCCTCAGCCCTGGATCCGGCTCGAAAGTAATTTCACCCTTCACGATGCGGGCTGCTGTTAAACCAGGAGATAATTCGGTCGTGCATATCGAATTACTGGGCCAGGATGGGCAGTTGCTGATGCGCGAGGTGCGCACATTCCAAACGCTGGAAACTGATTGGCTCACCTTGGGCAGCGAGATTATATATGGCATTAATTCAGTGGCCGAATCTGGGCGCTTGCAGGTCAGCATCGAAGACGAACATGGACGTCTGAAATCTGTTTCCTCGATCGATCTGGTTTTGCAGTCCATAGCGAACCAGGATCTCAACCAGCCAGGCGACGAGTTTGAGGATATTGTCCTGGAATCGCCTCGCTCATACCTTTTGATACAGGATGGGACAATGCGTGTGGCTGGGATGGCGCGCCTCAGGACAGACCAACCGTTAAGGATCGAAATCGTCACCAGCGATGGTAGAATCGTTGGCACCAGACAGGTCTCAGTTAACCCTTCGCAGGGCAGCCAGTATGGAACCTTTGCCATCGATGTGCCTTATAACATCTCTTACACCAATCGGGTTCGGGTTCAAGTCTGGGAGCCCGGGGAGCGCATTCCCGGCATCATCAACCTATCCAGCGTGGAGGTACTACTTAGTCCGTGAAAAATTCCCTTTTCATTGCTATTCTTTTGGCCGTCATTCTTTTTGTGACCGCCTGCAGCAGCCCCACTCCGACCCCAACCGAAGTGAAACTGCCTGCACTGCCGACTCCGGATGTTCCTCCCATTGAAGAAGTTGACGCTGCTATAGAAGCCTGGGAAAACAGCAATACCACTGACTATTTCTTCGAAGTTGATCAACAAAATCAAACTGAGCAATTTAAAATTCTCCTGGTGGTCGAAGATGGTGAGATCCGCGCTGCTCAACGTCTTGATATTGATTTAACTGGCACTTGGGGGGAACCTTACAGCATTCCTCATGAGGAAGCCCAACCATACACGGTGGGTTCACTGCTTGCTCGCATCCGGACAGATGTACTGGGCGAAGGTAACAGCCTCTTGAACATGGTCACCGCATTTAACAGTGTCATAGGATACCCGCTGTTAGTGCATGCTGAAGCGCTGCCAACCTACACCGATTCAGGAAATTTGGAATTAAACCGCCAGTACAGCTACGATATCCTCACAAAATTCAAGCCCCTCTTGGAAGATACCTACGGCACCAACGCTTCACCTATCTACTCGTTCACACGCAGTGATGGTCCTGAAGCCTGGTGCGACAATTTGAGGATATTTCCGGATGGCAGCTCAATTTATGTCGATGACTGTCGCAATATTTTTTGGCGGATACCGACCCCGGAAAGCAGGCTTGAAATGATTAATGCCCTGCGAGAGAGATTTGAAAATCTTGAGCATACACGGATAGAAGATGGTCAAACTCAGCGCCTGGTTATACCTGGGACAGGGCAGGGTAGCGCAGATGCTGCCACCATCGAAGAAGCCTGGCAGCTGACTGCCGAACTGCACGATCTGCTCTCAGCTCCAACCGGTCTGGGTTTGGTCATGTCATACGTCTTTGACGGTGATTACTATGGCTTCGATGTCTTCAATAAGATCACCTTGCCGGGTCAATTAACCCAATCTGGAGAATTGAGGGGAGCGGTCTTGACGCCCGACGGGAAGCACCTGGCCTACGGTGATGACGATGGTCTCACGGTATTTACCCTGGAAACCCAAACCGGGCAGCAATTGCTCCCTGCTCCTGATGATGGTTATTATCTGCCCCGCTCGTGGTCAAATACAGGTCGCTTGCTGGTCTCCCACTATCCGGGTAATGAGGATCATCAAATTCAACATGGGTGGCTGTCCCTGGAAAACGGTACCTGGCATGATCTACCAACTCCAGAAGATGTAACCGGTTATGGATGCGATACTGGCGCAGATTGGTCCCCAACTGGAGACCAGCTGGTGATCTCCGGTCTTGGTTATGGAGAATCATGCAACACCAGCCCAGGCTTGACCATCATCAACTTATCAAGCAACACTGCTGAGGTCATAATCGCTCCACAGCTTGAACCCTTGGAAGAGGATGGTCCCTCATTAATCGCTGGTGCACATACGCCTGCCTGGTCGCCAGATGGCAGCTGGATTGCTTTCGGTCTTGACCAGAATCCAGATGAAGTAGCCAATTTTTCCACCCGTCTATATCGTGCCCATCCAGATGGCAGTAATCTTACCCCGCTAACCAATAACTCCCAGGGTTATGCCACCCACCCCGTTTGGGCACCAGATGGTTCCCTTTATTACGGATTGAGCAGTGCAGACGCAGACCTGGATGGACTTTATCATTACTCACCAACTGAGAACACACATACGCTGCTCTTACCCGGTGCCGGCATTCACCCCCTGAGTATCTCCCCTGATGGAGAATTCCTGCTGTACGAACAGGGGCAGGCATTAAAGATCTGGCGCGTTCGCCTTGGAGAAACAGTGGCGGAAATTGCTGGTGATGAGGACAGGCACCCCAACTTCTCTGGTTGGATTGTTATCGAAAGAGATCAATAACGAACTATATTGGTGATCGAAATTTAGACTTGGAGACCCAAATGATGGTAAACCAACCTTTTACATCAAAACGAGCCCCGATTTATAAGGATGTTCCGGACGAGAAATGGAATGATTGGCGCTGGCAGCTCAGCAACCGCATAAATACCCCCGAGGAATTTGAAAGCGTCATCCCACTTACCGAGAGTGAAAGCAAGGCTTTAGCTGCTGGTCACCTGTTCCGGGTGGATATTACGCCTTATTTCATTTCCCTGATCGATCCACAAGATCCAAACGATCCCATCCGCATGCAGGTTGTGCCGACCGAGGTCGAGCTGGCCCCTTTCACAGCCATGATGGAAGATTCATTGGCCGAAGATCGTCATTCACCGGTGCCTGGGCTTGTTCATCGTTATCCTGATCGGGCGTTAATGCTGGTCACGACCCAGTGCGCCTCTTATTGCCGCTACTGCACACGTTCCCGCATCGTTGGAGATCCATCGGCAACCTTCTCGCGCTCGGAATTCGAGATGCAGCTCGAATATCTCGCCCGTACCCCGCAGATCCGCGACGTGCTTCTCTCTGGGGGCGACCCGCTTGTCCTGGCTCCAAAGATCTTGGATGAGATTTTGCGCCGTTTGAGAGAGATACCTCATATCGAAATTGTGCGCATCGGCTCCAGGGTTCCAATCTTCCTACCCATGCGCATCACGCAGGAGCTTACCGAGGTACTCGAGCAATACCACCCGCTCTGGCTGAACATCCATGTAAACCATCCCAATGAGATCACTGCCGAGTTAGCAGAAGCCTGTGACCGGTTGAGCAAGGCAGGTATACCTCTCGGCAACCAGTCTGTGCTCCTGGCCGGGGTAAATGACAATGTCCACATTCAGCGCCAGCTGGTGCATGATTTGGTGCGCATGCGGGTGCGGCCATATTATCTCTACCAGTGCGATTTGGTAGAAGGCGCAGGTCATTTCCGCACCCCTGTTGCCAAGGGCGTTGAAATTATCGAGGGCCTGCGCGGCCATACCTCTGGTTATGCCGTGCCCGTGTTCATCGTCGATGCACCCGGTGGCGGTGGTAAAATCCCCGTCGGCCCCAACTACCAGCTGAGTATGTCCGATCACAAGATCATCTTGCGCAATTTCGAAGGTTTTATCACCACTTATGAAGAACCCGTGGATTACAACCCCGCGCACGCAGCCAAACCGACCATGAAACGCCCGGAACCAGGTCAATCAGGTTTGAGTGGTCTGCTCGATGGGGAGCAGCTCTTCATTAAACCCGAAAATTTCGACGCTACGCATGAACGCGGGGGTATCCAGCACCGCCTCAAGGATAGCCAGAAGTGGGTTCCCCTGGGGATCGGCAGCAGCGAGGATGAAGAGCAATCTGATTCAGAGACAGAGACGGATACAGAATAGCTGTCCCTCGGTGCAGTATAAACACCATTTCTCCATCCCATCTGAAATCCGGTGGGATGGATTTGTTTAACCCGGGCACGATTTTGCCAGGAAATTCATCAAAATCCGCTGGTATTTTGCTTTGTTAACGTTCTGCAAGATATATTTCCATAAATCTGGCACCAATTGTCAGGCATATCACTGCGTGGTAGAATGCAACTAATATAGATGGTTCCCATTCATTTCGGAGGTTGAGAAAGTATGGAAAAGGAAGTTGCCACTTTTGCAGTAAAGAAGGGCTTGGCTCAGATGTTAAAGGGCGGCGTGATCATGGATGTAGTCACCCACGAGCACGCCCGTATCGCTGAAGATGCAGGTGCAGTCGCCGTGATGGCCTTGGAACGTGTTCCGGCGGATATCAGGGAACATGGTGGGGTTGCCCGCATGAGCGATCCGGAATTAATCCTGCAAATAATGGATGCTGTCACCATCCCGGTAATGGCAAAAGCCCGCATCGGGCACTTTGTGGAAGCCCAAATTCTCGAAGCGATTGGTGTCGATTACATCGATGAATCAGAAGTATTGACGCCCGCTGATGAGACTTATCACGTCAGCAAACACGAATTCAAAGTCCCCTTCGTGTGTGGTTGTCGCAACCTGGGCGAAGCCCTGCGCCGTATCGGTGAGGGCGCCGCCATGATCCGCACAAAAGGTGAGGCCGGCACCGGGGATGTGATTGAAGCAGTCCGCCATGCTCGTTCAGTCTTGGGTGAAATTCGCCGTCTGCAGAATATGCCCGAAGAGGAATTAATGGGCTTTTCCAAGGACATCGGCGCGCCTTATGAGCTGGTCCTTGAGACCCGCGCCCTTGGTCGCTTGCCGGTGGTAAATTTCGCCGCAGGTGGACTTGCTACCCCTGCTGACGCAGCTTTAATGATGCAGCTCGGCGTGGACGGTGTGTTTGTCGGTTCTGGCATTTTCAAATCTGGTGATCCAGCCAAGCGCGCAGAAGCCATAGTCAAAGCTGTCACCCACTACACCGACCCGTATATCCTGGCTGAGGTAAGCCGCAACCTGGGAGACCCAATGGTTGGCCGGCAGGTCACCGACATCCCAGAAACCGAGTTGATCGCCGATCGCGGCTGGTAATTTGTATCCGCCTTTACACCTGAACATCACATTCGCGGTATGAAAATCGGCATCCTCGCACTGCAAGGTGATTTTGCGGAACATTCTGCTGTCCTTGGGCGGCTGGGTGTCGAGTCCTGCCAGGTCCGGTTGCCTGCTCACCTTGAGGGACTGCATGGTTTGATAATCCCGGGTGGTGAATCAACTACCATTGGCAAGCTCGCAGAGGCCTACGATCTCATCCAGCCCATCCGGGATTTCGCTGCCCAACACGCTGTTTGGGGAACCTGTGCTGGCGCTATCTTACTATCCAAGGACGCCCGCCGCCAGCAGCCTTTGTTGGAGCTGATGGATATCACAGTCGAGCGAAATGCCTTCGGTCGCCAGGTAGCCAGCTTTGAAACCGATCTTGAAGTACCCGTTCTCGCGGACCTGGATCCTCACAATAATGGTCCCTTTCATGCTGTGTTTATTCGCGCTCCGTTGATCGAATCGGTCGAGGGATCAGCAGAAGCCTTGGCAACCTTGCCTGATGGTCGCATTGTCGCCGCCCAACAGGGCAGCCTGTTAGCCACCGCCTTTCATCCGGAGCTCACCCCTGATAATCGCTTCCACAGCTATTTTCTCAGCCTGGTGGACCATTCGTTCACCAGATTGAAAAATCGAAATTAATTAAGAGCAAGCCACCACTATGGGCATCAGACAGTTCGATTGGCGAGATCTACCTACACTAGTGCGTTACCGCAAGCAAGGCATTTATTTCGACAATGCTTCGGTATTAACCCGCGGTGAAATGTTCGTGCACCTGGGCGCCGTGTTTTCCTACTTCGCGCCTGCCACAGGTATTTACACTTATCTGCATTCGGACGATGAACGGCATAGGGAACCTTTGCTGGGGCAGGTTAAGCACAATCAAGATCAACAGCTCGCCCGGCTTTCCTTTATTGCCCCCGTTTCTGCGCTGGATGGAAATACACTCCTGGATTTACTTGAACACATCATCCAGCAGATTGGAAAACGTGGGGCATTTCACCTGCTGGCAGAAGTCGAGGATGGCACTGAATGCTTCGACGACCTGCGCAAGGCTGGTTTTGCACTATATGTCCACCAGCGTATTTGGCAATCACCGCCAGAGACAGGTGTCAAACCCAATCCATCTCGTTGGCGTGATATCACCAATCAAGATGTGATTGCTGTTCGCTCTTTGTACAACACCTTGGTGCCCCCATTGGTCCAGCAGGTTGAATCACTGCCCACCGAACAAATGAAAGGTCAGGTTTATTACCAGGGTGATGAAATTAAAGCCTATACTGAAGTGCGCTTTGGCCAGCAGGGTATCTGGATGCATCCATTCGTCCACCCTGACGTCGAAGATGTAACCCCACTGCTGGCAGATCTATTAGCGAACCTTCCCAATCGCCATTCACGACCCATTTATTTGTGTATTCGCTCTTACCAATCCTGGCTTGAAAATGCATTGGAAGACCTCCAGGCTGGTGCGGGCCCAACTCAAGCTGTGATGGTTAAACACCTGGCTGTTGCCCAGAAGGTCAAGAGCTCCTTCAGCCTGCCTGCTCTCGAAGGTGGTCAGCAAGAGATTACCACTCCTTTCGCTAGATCGGAGAGAAATAACACCTTATGACCCAAAGTCACATCACGGATGATTTACAGGCTCTGATGGATATCCTGCCAGATCACGTTTCCCATGCGGTTTTGGCCGAAAACGACAACGACAATCTTTTAGAAGTGATTCTAGATCTGGGCCGTGTTCCAACCGCCCGCTTCATCGATCGCGAGGTAGTGTTAAATCAGACCGAGGTGACCAACGCAGATATTGAAGCGGTCACCGGGCGCGTCGGAGATTTCGACACGGATAACCGCGCTGGGCTGGAGCGCACACTGCACCGCATCTCTGCCATTCGCAACCGCCGCGGTCTTATCGTCGGGTTGACCTGCCGTGTTGGCCGGGCAGTATACGGCACCACCGATCTGATCAAAGACCTCATCGAAAGCAAGAAGAGCCTGCTGCTGCTTGGTCGTCCCGGGGTTGGCAAAACCACCCAGCTGCGGGAAACTGCCCGCATCCTGGCCGAAACCATGCGCGTGGTCATCGTTGATACCTCCAACGAGATCGGCGGAGATGGTGATGTGCCTCACCCGGCAGTCGGCCGCGCCCGGCGCATGCAGGTGACCACCCCCGCCCTGCAGCACGAGGTGATGATCGAAGCCGTTGAGAACCATAACCCCGAGGTGATCGTGATCGATGAGATCGGGCGTGAATTGGAAGCTGCTGCTGCCCGTACCATCGCCGAGCGCGGTGTCCAGCTGATCGGCACTGCCCACGGCAACACTCTTGAAAACCTGCTGCTCAACCCAACCCTGTCAGACCTGGTTGGCGGTATCGAATCGGTCACACTATCGGATGAAGAAGCCCGGCGCCGCGGCACCCAAAAAACTGTCCTGGAGCGCCGTTCTCCGCCCACTTTTGATGTCCTGATCGAGATTCAAACCCGCGATCGTCTGGCAGTCAATTACGATGTCTCAGAAGCTGTGGATTCTCTCCTGAGAGGTTATCCGCTGCCGACTGAGATCCGCACTCGCGCCACGGATGGGGAAATCAAGATTGAGAAGAGCAGTCCCGAATCCTCCCTCCAGAAACCCGCCAATGCAAGAGGTGGTTTCGGCCGCATGGCTAATGGAGGTCCAAAGCGCCAGCGCCAGCAATCCTGGGATGCATCTTCCAGGGAAGTAGAATCCGTAGCCACTAGTTCACAAGATGCTCCGCTGCAGACCATGCGCATTTATGCCTATGGCGTGGCCCGCAACCGGCTGATCCAGGCTGCGAAACGCCTGGGAGTACCGGTGCAGGTGGTCAAAGACCTTGGTGAAGCCGATGTCCTGGTGACCTTGCGCAATTACTACCGCAAACGACAGAGGCCGGTTGTTGATGCTGAAAATCGCGGTATGCCCATTTATGTCCTGCGTTCCAACACGGTCAACCAGATGCAGAAGTTTTTGAGTGATTTATATAACATCTCCAGCGAAAACGGTGAAGAGCAAACCGTCGAACATGCCCTGCAGGAAACACAGGGCGCCATCAGTGCAGTATTAAACGGTGAGCGCTGGATCGAGCTGCCTCCCGCCATGTCCTACGTGCGCCGCTTGCAGCACGATATGGCTCGCCAGGCCAACCTTACCTCCCATTCTTACGGCAAAGAACCCAATCGCCGGGTTCGAATTTTCAGAGAATAGTCACCATTACCCCCATGTTCATCACTTTTGAAGGCCCGGATGGCAGCGGAAAAACCACCCAGGTCGCCCCTTTATCCGAATTCTTATCCCAGCGTGGATACCAGGTGCTAATCACACGTGAGCCTGGCGGCACTGCCATCGGTGACCAGATTCGCCAGGTTCTTTCTGACCTCAAAAATACCGGCATGCATCCCCGCAGCGAGACCCTGCTGTTCTTAGCCGCCAGGGCCCAGCTGGTCGAACAGGTCATCAAACCTCACTTGGCGGATGGCCACATCGTTTTGTGCGATCGCTATGCGGATTCGACCATGGCCTACCAGGGCTATGGCCATCAAAACGACCTGGATCAAATCAACAGCTTGATCAATTTTGCCACCGGGGGACTCAAACCTGACCTGACCTTATTACTGGACGTCGGCGCCGAAGCGGGATTAACACGCAAAGCGGAAGGCACAGAGTGGAACCGTCTGGACGCATACAGCCTGGAGTTTCACGAACGCGTCCGTCAGGGTTATGCTGAATTGGCTCAAGCAGAACCTGAGCGCTGGGTTGTCATCGATGCCGACCAGCCTGCAGACCGGGTCCAGGAAATGATCCGCCAGGTAGTTCAATCTCGCCTGCCCGTGGCTGATAAACCATAAGCGGCTGCCCAGTAATTCCCCTTTCTATTTACAAATCAGGTAATCCACCGCCCATCGCTCCCCCATCAGGTTCCAGGTCCGGCATGGACGTTTCAATTTCTTCCGGGGATTGCCCGGAGTCCAGGCGGTCGAGTACTTCATCGTATTCCGAACCCATATCCTCGCCCATTTCAGATCCCATCTGGCGCATCATTTTTGCCAGTGCCTTGGGATCATCTTCCAACCCAGCCAGGTTGGCGGGATCAGCCATTTTTTCCAATCTGCTTTCTTCAGAGTGGGCGATGCGGATGCGGCCAATCTGGCGCTGCACATTTAGGCTGTTACAATTAGTACATTGAATTTCTTGTTTACCATACTCATCATAAGACAGGTTTACTTCAAAGCGCCGTTTGCAGTCCATACACCGGTATTCATAGCTCGGCATAAGCATTTCTCCTTATGATTGAATTCCAGGTAGCAATTATACCCTCCCGCGAGGTTGGCAGTTTATGACCATTGACATTGAACCATATCATCCCTCACAATTCGAACCGCTTCTGGTCGTCATCTCGGGACCCTCTGGCGTCGGTAAAGACAGCGTCATTGCGGCCATGAAAGAACGGGATTTACCCTTTTATTTTGTTGTTACTGCCACAGATCGTCCCAGGCGTGATAATGAAGTCCACGGAGTGGACTACCTGTTTGTCTCAACGGAACAGTTCACCGCCATGATTGAGAACGATGAGCTCCTGGAATACGCCACCGTTTACGAAGATTATAAAGGGGTTCCCAAAGAACAGGTTCGCCAGGCCTTGGCCAGCGGCCAGGATGTGATCATGCGCGTGGATGTCCAGGGTGCAGCCTCTATCCGGGAGATATCCCCGCAGGCCTGTCTGATCTTCTTGACCGCCCAAAATGAAGCCGAGCAGGTCGAGCGCCTCAAACTGCGCAAAACCGAGACACCGGAAGGTCTGCATAAGCGCATCGCCACCGCACGTGAGGAGCTCAAGCGTGTGTATGAGTTCGATTACGTCGTCCTCAACCGCGATTCTCACCTGGATGAAGCCGTGGACACCATCCTCGCCATCATCCGTGCCGAACATCACCGCACAGCACCTCAAAAGGTAATCTTGTGACCCAAGATCCATCTTCCAATTACCCTCCCCCATCTTCTTATCCCGAATATCCGGAAGAAAGACCTGCTCCACCCCGGCCTGTAGAGCAGCGTGTTCCCGTCAGCACGCCGAGCAATCGTCCTATAGTCACCTACACTTTGCTGGCCATCACCGTGATCATCTTCCTGCTCCAATCAGCCAGTGAATACGTCTTCGGCTTTGACCTGGTTGCTGGCATCGGCATGAAGGTCAATGAGCTAATTTTAGCAGGTCAATACTGGCGTTTATTCACCCCCATGTTCCTGCATGGCTCCATCCTGCACTTGGGGTTCAATATGTACGCCCTGTACATTTTTGGACCCGGACTGGAACGCTACTACGGGCATGGTCGTTTCATAGTGCTCTTCATCCTCGGCGGTTTTGCTGGCAACGTTTTTTCGTTCATATTTTCCGCCTCCAACTCCCTGGGTTCATCGACCGCCATCTTCGGTTTATTAGCTGCCGAGGGTGTTTTCCTGTACCAGAATCAGAAAGTGTTTGAAAAGTTTGGCGGCGTCCCCAGGAGAGCGCTGAACAATATAATCATGATCGCGGTTGTCAACCTGATCATCGGTCTCTCTCCCGGCATTGACAACTGGGGACACATGGGCGGCCTGCTGGGCGGCGCCATCTTTGCTTTTCTTGGCGGTCCTATCCTGGCGGTACAGGGACTTTCGCCCAATTTGCGCATCGGTGATACCCGCGAATCCAGCGATGTCATCCGCGCTGCCCTGGTCGACATTCTGATCTTCGGTGCACTGGCGATAGGCACTATTTACATGCGCAGTGTATAACCAGCGATCCCGTCTGTTGGGGGATATTGATTAAATAGAAACCCGGCATAATTCCTTAACTGGACAAAATAAAACCAGGCGGAAATGCACTTTTCCACCTCGTTCTCAGCTTTTTTGACAATCGGTTGAATTGTTTTGTTGTGCTGCTAAATCGACCAATCCTGGATATCGGAATCGCTGTCTTCGTTGTCACCGCTATCATCGTCATAGCCAAACTGCAGTTCTACACCGTCATCAACCAATCGCAGCCACAACAGCAGTAAATGTCCTTCTTCGGTTTCGAGGTAGCGCGCTGCCACGATGAGCGCTTGTTCCTGCAGGCCCTCTTCCGTGCGGTATTCCAGGCAGATCGGCTGCTGGTGCCGCCAGGCCCGGTGGCAGCGTTCGACCAGTTCTGGACCGTTGAAAGTCCGCAAGCGTGTCACCACCACCTCCCCCAGGTTTGGGCTCTCGCTCACCCCGATCGCCCAGCTATCAGTAACAGCTTCAAACGTGGGGGTTGGTCCTTCAATGATAGTTATCTTGTCTTCCATGCTTTTTTATCCGTAAATCAGGACATTTTGCATCTTCTAAGAATGGCTATAATACCATGATTCAAACTCCTCCATCCCACGGTTTTAAAGCTGGCGGAGTATTCTTATAGAGAATTAATTATCCGAAAAAGCTTCCTGAAATGTCGCGGTGTATAATTCGCTCAGAAAGGCGGATTTATGTATAAATTAGTCATTATGATCGAAGATCTCCCGGATCAGGAGCAGTTTGACCTGATGTGGCCTGAATTTTTACACCTATCTGAGAGCATGCCGGGCTTGATCAAGGAAGCCACCTGCCGGGTCGACAGCACTATTTTCGGCAGCTACCATCCCACCTTGCTGCATGAGTTGTTCTTTGAAACTATAGATGATATTCAGCAGGCGATGAGCTCCCTGGAAGGCCAGGCTGCCGGTGGTCTGCTGCAGAAAATCACCGTGGGGAATATGAGCCTGGTCATCGCCGATCACAAAGAAGATGATCTTGAAAATATCCGCCGCTACCGGGAAGCAAACAACCATGAAGAGTAATCCAACCTTGGGTCCATCCCAATTGGGGGACTTTATGCGTGAAAACGAAATCCCTGGCGAGATCCTTGATCTGCATGTACCCACCCCAACCGTGGAGGCTGCCGCGGCCGCGGTTGGCTGCCAGAGCGATCAGATCGTGAAATCCCTGCTGTTTTTTGTGCGTGACGAACCGGTATTGGCGATCACATCTGGTCCCGCGCATATCGAACGCCGTTCTATCGCGGCTCACTACCAGGTGGGGCGCAAAAAAATCAGGCTGGCCGATCCCCAAACGGTGTTGGAAGAAACCGGCTTTGGCGTAGGAGCTATGCCGCCTTTCGGTCATCATTCACCACTTCCAACCCTGATCGATAGACGAGTGCTTGAAAAGGACCAGGTCTATGCCGGCGGCGGTTCCGACCAGACCCTGCTGCGCATTTCCCCTCAGGCGATTCTGACCGCCACCCAGGGCACTATCCTGGATCTGCTCTCCCACCAGCCACCCGGCTCTGGAGACCAGGCGGGATAATTCCAATGCGCACGCAGAATAAATTGAGCCCCGTGGCACGCATCCTGCTGTTCGTCCTCTTGGTAGGCATCATCGTCATTGGCTACCAGGCTTACCGGTGGATAGCCAGGCCGGGACGCAGGACCCAGCAGGTATTCGCCTGGCTGCGCAACCCGGGTTCCCATCCCGAATGGATGATCACCCGTGGTGAAAGATGTGGCGAGGCACCCTTTGTACTGCCCACCGATGGCCTGGTCGGTTTCATCTGGGGTGACTCTTTTCGCCCCGGGCACAGCCACCAGGGGCTGGACATTTTCGGTGGGGCGGAATTGAATGAAACACCCGTCATCGCGTCTTATCCGGGTTATCTCACCCGTCTGGATGACTGGAAATCAACGCTCATCATCCGCATCCCGGAGGACCCCCTCCAGCCTGGTCGCCAGATCTGGACCTACTACACCCACCTGGCTGACGAGGATGGGAACTCCTATATCGATTCTAATTTTCCCCCCGGAACCTTCGAAGAATTTGTTGAAGCCGGGAGGCTGCTTGGCTACCAGGGAAATTTCTCCGGTGATCCCAACAATCCCGTTGGCATCCACCTGCATTTCTCCATCGTAAAAGATGACGGCCGGGGTAATTTCCTCAACGAGTTAGAAATCCGGAACACGATCGATCCTTCCCCATACCTGGGTTTGCCGGTCAATGCTGGCAGCAGCCAGGGGGAGATTCCGTTGTGCCCCGATGAGGTCAGCACCTCTTGAGGCACAGTATCCGACCTCTTGACAGCGTTTATCATTAATCAGGGAGCAGGTATGAATTTTTCTGGAAAGGTAGTCCTTATAACCGGGGCTGGTCGCGGCATCGGCCGGGAGATCGCCCTCACCTTTGGAGCGCAGGGCGCAAATGTCGCAGCCAACGACATCACACCCGTAAACCTGGATGAAACTGTCGCACAGATCAAAGCAGCTGGAGGGGCAGCAAAGGATTTCGTGACCGACATCTCCAAGAAAATGCCGGTACAGTCCATGGTCGCCGAGATCCTGGACCAGTGGGAGCGCGTCGATATCCTGGTCAACAATGCGGGAGTGGAGCCGCATGCACCCCTGTTGGAGCTGGATGCATGGGATTGGCAGCGCACCCTGGATGTCAACTTGAGCGGAGCCTTTTACACCACCCAGGTTGTGGGCCGTGTGATGCGTGAACAGGGCGGTGGAGTGATCGTCAATATCGCCTCGATTGCCGGTCGCGCCCATGGCCTGAAAGATCGTTCAGCTTATGTCGCCAGCAAAATGGGTCTGATCGGTCTCACCCGTGAAGCCGCCCGTGAGCTTGCCCCCTACAACATCCGCGTCAATGCCGTCTGCCCCGGGGTGATCGCCACCGAGATGACCGCCGATCTCAGGCAGAACGAAGCCATGGTCGCCAGGTGGCTGGCGGACATCCCGCAGAATCGTCTCGGAGAGCCCCAGGATGTAGCCGGCATCGTCATGTTCTTATGCAGCGAAGCTGCCAGCTACATCACCGGACAGGCCATCAATGTCGATGGCGGCAAGGTCATGAATTAAGTCAACTTGAGAAGTAAATTATCAATCCACCAGGAGAGCAATATGTCCAGCTATACTTCCATCCTTGTTGAAACCCACCAGCGAGTCGGGTTGATCCGCCTCAACCGTCCAAAAGCGCTCAACGCATTGAATGCCGCCCTGATGGGTGAATTGAACACCGCCCTTACCGATTTTGACCAGGACGAGAAGATTGGCACCATCGTGATCACCGGGGATAAGCGCGCATTTGCCGCCGGCGCGGATATCAAGGAAATGTCCGCATCATCCGCGGTCGACATGCTGCTGCACGACGACATTTCTGCCTTTGACCAGATCATGCGCATCTCCAAACCGGTGATCGCCGCCGTATCTGGATGGTGCCTGGGTGGCGGCAACGAGCTGGCCATGTCCTGCGACATGATCGTGGCTTCCGAATCGGCCAAGTTTGGCCAGCCCGAGATCAATATCGGTGTGATCCCCGGCGCCGGTGGTACACAGCGCCTGACACGTGCTGTGGGCAAAGCCATCGCCATGGAGATGGTGCTCAACAACCGCACCCTGACTGCCCAGGAAGCCTTAGCTTATGGTTTGGTGAACCGCGTCGTGCCTGTGGAAAGCTATTTAGAAGATGCGCTGGAATTCGCTGCCGAGTTTGCCTCCCGGGCTCCTCTTGCGGTAAGGCTGGGCAAAGAAGCCGTCAACCTGGCTTTTGAAACCCCGCTCAGCGTCGGCCTGGCAGAAGAACGGCGCGCCTTTTACTTTCTCTTTGCCAGCCAGGATCAAAATGAAGGCATGCAGGCCTTCGTCGAAAAGCGAGACCCTGATTGGCAGGGGAAGTGAAGCCTTAATCGCTGGCTTCTAATTCTTCACTGGTCTCTTCGGTTTCCTCATCTGCTGGAGCGTTCTCTCCCCCGATCTCCACCTGCTCCTCCATCGTTACCTGGCCGCGCAGGAAAGCGCCCTCCTCGGTTGAGAATGCGGCCGTAACCACATTTCCCCACACTCTTCCCGAGGAGCGGATCTCCAGCTTCTCCGCCACGATATCACCCCGTACCGCGCCTGCAACCACCACCATGTTCGCCCGCAGAGTCTCGCAGGTCACCCTGCCGGTCTCACCTACCACCAGCAGTCCCTGCAGGTTGATATCGCCGTCAAGTGTGCCTTCGATCCGTACTCCGCCTTTGCCGCTCAACTTGCCCTTCCAGACCACCCCTGGTCCGATCACCGAGGTCACCCGGTCCGTGGAGGTCGGCAGGTCAGTCAGCGGTTGGGTATCATTCGTTCTACGAAACATAATCTTTTAATCGATCGATTCAGGAATCCCCAAAATATTATATCCGGAATCGACGTAAAGGACTTCACCAGTGGTCTTGGCTGCCAGGTCAGAGCACAGGAAGACCGCAGAACCACCCACATCTTCGATCGTGATCGGTTGGTGCAGGGGTGCGATCTCCGGGAAGCGGCGGTACATATCCTTGAAGCCAGCCACACCAGCTGCTGCCAGGGTGCGCACCGGTCCCGCTGAAACAGCGTTTACCCGCACACCCTGCTTCCCAAAGTCATAAGCCAGGTAGCGCACGGATGCCTCCAGGGCTGCCTTGGCAACACCCATCACGTTGTAGTGAGGGGATACCTTCTCTGAACCATAATAAGTCAGGGTCAGCAGCGAACCACCTTCCCGGAAGTAGGGTTGGAAAGCACGCGCAAGGGCTGTGAAGGAATAAACGCTGATGTCCATCGCCGTGCGGAAGCCTTCCCGGCTGGTGTTGTAGTAGGGTCCTTTCAGCTCATCCCGGTTGGCGAACCCGATCGCGTGTACCAGTATATCGATCTCGCCAAACTCCTCTATCGCCCGCTGGGTCACTCTCTCAATCTGCTCGTCTTCCGCCACATCACATTCTTCGACAAAGGTGCAGCCGATCGACTCGGCTAATGGGCGTACTCGTCGTTCAAGCACTTCACCAGCATAGCTGATCCCGATCTTGGCTCCCTGCTCGTGAAAAGCCTGGGTGATTCCCCAGGCGATCGATCGCTGGTTGGCAAGCCCGAAGATCAGGGCCGTCTTTCCACTCAATAAACTCATCTCGCCTCCATAATAAACTCGATAAGGTATTTTAACCCACAAACCAATAAACACTGGCTTCCAGGGCCTGCTATTACCCGGCTCTATAACCTATCGGTCCAATGATTTAAAATAATCAGAAACAACCAGGAACCGCCAGGGCATGCTCAGCCATGGTTCAGGTACATTGTTAAAACCCATTCGGGGTCCAGAAGTCACGGCCTGGTCGGGAACAGGTTCTCCATCTTCGATGAACAAGACCACCCCGGGTGCGCACAAATCCGCAGCTTTGAAGCTGCCATCGATCGCTAAAGCCTGGCATATCTTGCCTGGTCCATCAGTCCAGTGTTTGCGAGGCTGTGAGCCGCGTCTCTCGGCGATCACCTCTACTCCTTCCAAGGGCCAGATCGCCCGGATCAGCACCGCGGCTGGAAATCCTTTTGCCTCGCATACGGTGTTTAGCATCCAGTGCGAACCGTAGGTGAAATACACATAAGCGTGACCTGGGGGGCCATACATCACCTGGGTGCGCGCTGTCTTCCCAGCCTTGGCGTGGCAGCCCTGGTCTTCCTCACCGCGATAGGCTTCAGCCTCGCTGATCAAGCCCCCGATCCGTTTACCCTTTTCTATCTTTACCAGCCGCTTGCCCAGCAAATCGCGCGCCACCTGAACGGTGTTGCGGTTGAAAAAACTGCGCGGCAGCCTTGCGTCTTCCATCAATTAACCCTTATAACATTGGCAGATAAACTATAGGGCACAATTCTACCCCAGTATTCTCAATAGAACTGTCAGCGTGGGGCATGCGTGTTAAATAATTCAACCAGAATACGCAGCAAAGTCTTCTTCGATCCAGGTTTTTTCTTTCCGGAATTTATTCAGCCCCAAAATAATTTCCAACTTTTTATGTTAAGATTGATATTACTCCATAAATTTCATATCCCTTAGCAGAAAAAACAAGACAAGGAGAAGCTGATATGTTTGTTGGCGATCGAATGTCCCACCCTGTTATCACGGTCTTGCCGAAGATGCCCATGCAGGATGCCCACAAGCTGATGCGAGATGAAAAAGTCCGCCGCCTGCCGGTCGTCGATGATCGCGGCAAGCTGGTCGGGATCGTATCCGAGAGTGATTTCCTGCACGCCTCCCCCTCGGATGTATCCAGTTTGAGCGTCTGGGAGATGAACTACATGCTCAGCAAGGTCACGGTCGAAAAGATCATGACCAGTGATGTCATTACCACCAACCACGACACACCCATTGAAGAAGCCGCCCGCACATTGGTTGACAGCAAAATTGGCGGTCTTCCGGTGCTGAAAGATGGTGAGCTGGTCGGCATCATCACCGAGACCGATCTATTCAAGGTCTTCCTGGAGATGCTCGGGGCGCGCGAGTCCGGGGTCCGCATCTCCGTGCTGATCCCGAATGCCCCCGGCACACTTACCGAATTGACCAAGTCCATATTCGACAGCGGCGGCAACCTGGTCGCCCTGGGCACCTTCCTGGGCGAGAGCACTGAAAACCGCGAGATCACCCTGAAGGTAAAAGGAGTAGATAAGGCTTCACTGGAGGCCGCCGTCAAGGATCACGTCGAGCGGGTCGTCGACATCCGCGAGAGCGTACATACCTGAGTTATTTACGATTTGGGTGTAAACTAATCCAGTGATGGGGCAGGCAAAAAACTAAACAACTATCCAGCGCCCCACGATGAGGCGCTGGATATATACTGGTAATCAGCAAGTCTCTATTGACGGAATAAAAGGGGAAGATACTCGTACAGGCATGGTTCCGGATATGGTGGTTAGTAAGGGGGCGGAGGCGGGTAAGGTTCGGGGCATAGATCTGGTTCTGGTGGGGGATAACCATTACTACCATCGGTACCCCAAGCAAGATTATTTCCAGGTGTACTTGCCTCAACCGAATAAACATCCAGGATTACTACACCTCCAATCCCAAGTACGATCACAAAAACCATCGCTAATATTCCCAGGGTAATCTTAGACATATTTTTCATACCCCGCTCCAATTCATAATAATTATTTGTGCGATTTTCTTGATTTCGATTGCAATCTTGCCTTCCATTTCCCACCATTTGTTTTTCCAGTTCAGGAATACTATAGCCTGATTATCTTATTATTCACAAACTATACTCCACTAAGTATCAATCCGCCATCTGAATTCAACCACTGGCCATATTATGTTATTGGACGTAGTCGGTTTGGCACCTTGAAAAGTCATCAAATATATGTTATCTTTTGTAAGAACTAGTATACCAAATAACTTACCGATATTCGTACGTAATAACGTACAGTTAAATATTTAATTGTTGAAAATGAAGGGTAGATGCAAACGATTGTGAGATTGTGAATATGTTAAAAACAACTTCGATAACTGAACTAAGGGACAACCTGGCTGGCACGATCGATTCGCTTCAAAATCTTCAAACGATAATGGTCTTGCGCAACAGCAAGGCTGCGGCGTACCTGGTCGAGCCCGAATATTTTGAGCAGCTCCTCGAACAAATTGAGGATCTCATGGATATCACCGAAATGCAGCTTGCGATAGATGATTATCGGAATGTGGATGCGGTCGAGGCTGAGGAGATCTTTAATCGATAAGGACTCTGACGTGTACAAACTCCTGTTTCACTCGAAAATC
>PVMK01127943.1_pt1 | contig 36553 bp, 31 predicted proteins | sample 1853481 | NCBI WGS metagenome assembly PVMK01 (sample SAMN08533507, study PRJNA380276) | Marine sediment metagenome, whole genome shotgun sequencing project. | reverse complement strand
AGTCGGGATAATGCCAACCAGGTTGATTGGCAGGTTCATCGCTACTACCGCACGAACGGTTCCGATCACCGAGGCTGCACCACACATGTCAAATTTCATTTCATCCATAGCCGCACCGGGTTTGAGGGAGATACCACCTGTGTCAAAGGTGACTCCTTTGCCCACCAGTACCACCGGTTGGTCGTTTTTATTGCCGCCTTTGTAATGCAGTGTGATCAGTTTCGCGGGCTGGCGGCTGCCTGCGCTCACTGATAACAGCGAACCCATTTTCAGTTTTCGCATATCGGCTTCTTCGAGCACGGTGACTGTCAGCTTTTTTTGTCCTTTTGCCAGTGCTTTGGCCTGTTTGGCGATATAGGAAGGTGTGCAGATGTTACTCGGTAAATTGCCGAGATCGCGTGTGATACTGATCCCGTCGCTTATTGCAATTCCCTGCTCGATAGCGGACTCACCGGCAATCAGTTCGCGTTTCCCCGGGACGTTTACTGTCAGTTTTCCGAGCGCTTTCTTTTTAACACTATGATTACTTTTGAGCTGTTCAAACTGATATCGGCAATGATTTATCTTCAACACAGTCTGTCGAACTTTCCACTCGACATCGCGCCCCTTGACCGGAATATCGGTAATATAGGCGTGAGCCTCCGAGGCGCCGCAGTTTTCCAACGCAGCGGACATATTGCCAATAGTTTTGATAAAAACTGTCGCGTTCATATCCGCTTCCTTGCCGCAGCCGATGAGCAACACACGGTCGGCGCGGATACCGGGTAGATTATGTAGCAGCAATGACTGGCCCGAACGGCCATCCATATCACCGCGCCGGATTATTTTCGACAGCGATCCGTTGCTGGCTTTGTCGAGCAACTGGCCGGTTGTCGATAGTTTACGCGGTTCCGAGACTGCGACAATCAGGCAGGCTGATCGCGTTTTTACCGGTTGACTAACTTTTACATTGAATTCCATGATATTCCTGTGTTGGTGTAATCAATAACGCGATAAGATACGTGAAGCCCGAAAAAAAACCAGTCGTAAATGTTGAATTTTATCAACGGTTAAGCGCAGGTTTATCATGCCCGCATTTAATAGTCGTTCAAAGTGACTAAATTATCCTGTGATGCCCAATATTATAACCCGATATTTGACTGCCGAGATTACGAAAAGTAGTTCCGCGACGGTGCTGATCCTGTTCATTATTCTGATGAGCAATGCGTTGGGCAGGATATTATCTGAGATCTCGGGCGGTGATATTCCCCAGCAGGCATTATGGGCGGTATTGCTGAGCCAATCGGTTAATATTTTCGCCCTGTTGCTGCCAGTCGGATTTTTCTTCGGTATTGTTTTTGCGTTTGGTCGGCTCTACAAGGACCATGAAATGGTTGTAATGAGTGCCTGTGGTATGGGTTATCGCCATTTCTATAAACCGGTAATACTGATTTTGGTGCCGGTATTCATACTCAGCGCATACAGCAGTATCTGGCTTACTGCTCAAATGCATAGAACGACGCAGAGCATTGTTGATCGAGAAAAAAATGCCCAACAGTTTCAGCAAATAAAGCCGGGACAGTTCAATCAGAGCAAGAACGGCGAACATGTTTTTTTTATGCAATCGCTAAGCGAAGACAAGTTGCAGTTAAACAATATAATTATTAGCCAGAGTAGTCGAGACGGAATGGTCTTTGAAACAGCTAAAACGGGTCGACATAAAACCGATGAAACTAGTGGAGACCTGTTTATGGTGGTGGGTCCCGGGCAACGATACGAGGGGCAAGCCGGACAAAAAGGATACAGGACTATCGAGTTTGAGCAGCATGGAATTTTGATAGAAAAGAAAAACAGCCGTGCCAGGCAGAAAATACGTGAGAAAGGAAAACCACCACTGGCGCTTTGGAGGTCGTCGCGCCTCGCCGATCGTGTCGAACTGCGGTGGCGCATAGCGATTCCTGTGGTACTGGTGGTCCTGGCTTTACTGGCGGTACCCCTGTCCTATATAGCGCCCCGGCAAGGACGTTATGGCAAGGTCGGTATTGCGCTTGTAGTCTATATCGTCTATTTCAATCTAATGGTCTATACGAGGGCCGAGCTCGACGCGGGTTCTCTACCCCTGGTACTCAATTTCTGGTGGGTGCACCTGCTATTTATTATTTTCACAGCCGGATTGTTAATCAAAAGAAACGGTGGCTTTGGTCTCGGCATCAGGCGTGCGAATCAGTGATTATTAACCACTACATGATGCGCACTATTTATCAGGGAACCTTGCTGGCACTTTTGGTGCTGGTCAGCCTGTCTCTGTTTTTTATCTTAATCGGCCAGCTGGATGATATTGGTCGTGGCAATTACAGTCTTTTGCATGTTGTAGAGTATGTTGCATTACGGGTACCGGATCAGATTATTGATTTTATGCCGCTGGCGATTTTACTGGGCACCATTTTGAGTCTGGGGTCACTGGCAGGCAATAGTGAAATTATTGCCATGCAGGCTGCAGGTCTATCGGTACTGCAATTACTGCGCTCGGTGTTGCAGGCAGCAGTAATACTGGCTTTCTTGAGTTTCCTGATAGCCGACTGGGTCGTGCCGATCAGTGAAATCAGCGCGCGTGAAATCAGATCCGGCGCTATCAGTGGCACACCAGCGCTTCACGCCAAAAAAGGGCTGTGGGTCAAGGACGACAGGCAGGTAATTTTTATCAAGGAACTAATGCCGAATGGCGTTGCTCGATCGGTCGAAATTTATCAGCTTGATGAACAGGGGCGCCTCGTTTCTACGCTAACCGCGCAAAGTGCCATTCCGACAGCCGAGCAATGGCTGCTAAAACAGGTTAAACAGTCGATCATCGAAGATCAGGCTATCCGTATCATTGATTATGATGAAATGATTTATGCGGGCAATATTTCCTATCAATTACTGGAATCGTTGATGATCGAGCCACGTCAGATGTCGAGCACCGATTTGTATTCATATCTTGTTTTTCTGGATGAAAATAATCTGGACACCTCGGCGGTGAGCCTGACGTTCTGGCAAAAGATTGTAGCGCCGTTCACGGTGTTGATTATGTGTGTACTCGGGGTACCTTTTGTACTGGGGTCGCAGCGCCAGAATAATACCGGTCAACGCCTGATGTTAGGCATACTGCTTGGCTTGTCTTACGCGGTAGCCGAGCGTTTACTGATCCAGCTGGGAAGTCGCATCGAAATCACCCCATTCCTGAATGCAATGATCCCAGGTCTTTTATTTTTAACCCTGGCGATTTATTTATTGATTAAAAAGCAGCCACATGGCATTCGTGGGCCCAATAAAAGCCTGCAGGGCCATAGCAGCTAGGTTGGTGGGTTCTCTATCAACCCTGATTGCCTGAAATATCAATCACCCGGGTTTGACTAAATTTATCGTGCCAGGTGTAGGGCTTGAATAGACGCCACCAATAACCCAGGCCAAAACAGGCAATAGAAAACATGGCGAAAACCAGTCGCTGAAAACTGTTGGTCCAGCTCGGGTAACCGCCGAACTCTGAAACTATTTGAATTTTCCACACCTGCATGCCGAGCGTTTGTCCCGATCTATTCCAGAACCAGCCGTAGAAAATAATAATCACAATGATCAGAAAACCATAAACTAGCGGCGGATTAACCGCCACCCCCTTGTTGAGTGTGATTGTTATGCCAACCGTAACGAACAAAATCGCAAAGATCAGTAAACTATCGTATAACATAGCCGCGAGTTGCCTGATCAGGCTGGCAGGTGGGTAGTTATCGGGACCCTGAGTCGGCATAGTTAAATTCCACGGAAGTGGATGTTATTCTAGGAAAAAGCAGTTCTGCCGACAATCACTATTCTGACGCGGCTATTGTAATATACCCGGTGCTTTTTATAATTACTGCACTAGCCAACCCGGAATAGTGGACCGTGGCTACAACCATAGTAGCGCAATGAAAACTAAAAATAGTGGGCCAAATGCAGGTATAGCGATTGATATTTTTATCGACGATCTGTGGGCACAGAAAGGGTTGGCGCAGCTGACACTAAAGGCCTATCAGCAGGATTTAAAGAGCTTTGCGAACTGGTTGCATGATCAGGGTGTAAAATTACCAAACGCCAGTCAGGCAAATATCCAGGGTTATTTATCGAGGCGCTTTAGCAGCGGTGCGTCTGCAAGATCAAATGCTCGTTTACTATCGACGCTCAAACAGTACTATCGCTATCTGGTCAAAAAAGGCGATCGAATAGACAATCCGACTGCATTGATCGCGGCACCGAAGGTGCATCAAATATTGCCACCGACTCTCAGTGAAGAGGATATCAGCAAGCTGATCGATTCACCCGATACAAAAAGCAGTTACGGTCTTCGAGATCGCTGTATGCTGGAAGTGATGTATAGCTCAGGGTTGCGGGTGAGCGAGCTTGTCTCACTACAGGTGAATCAAATTAATACCAGGCTGGGTCTGGTTCGACTCACCGGCAAGGGAAACAAGGAACGGGTGATTCCGGTTGGCGAAGAAGCCCTGTTCTGGCTGACGCGCTATCTCGATATCGCGCGACCGCAGTTAGTCCGGGACACTGTGATCAATGACGCCTTGTACCTGTCGAGTCGCGGTACCGCAATTACGCGCCAGGCTTTCTGGCAACACATCAAGAAGTATTCGCTGAGCGCCGGAATCAAAACTGTCTACTCACCGCACTCGCTTCGACATGCATTTGCGACCCATCTGTTAAACCACGGGGCTGATTTACGCACCGTACAGATGCTGCTCGGCCACAGTAGCCTGTCGACCACACAAATTTATACTCATATCGCGCAGGCCAGACTACAAATCCTGCACGCGACGCATCATCCGCGAGGGTAAAAAAGAGGTCTCTGTGAGCGTGTCATTAAACCTAGGGAGCCTCTGATCCCCGTAGGGCGGGCTCTGAAACGCACATCTACTGCGTCGCCTAAAGCGCCTACTTTGGTGCACTTCTTACAAAGGACTCAGGCCATTTGCTGCGAAGCACGTCTTGTAGCTGTACGCTTCAGAATCCGCAGAGATATGACATAATTGATCAGAGGTTCCCTAAGTTAATGTAACAGGCTAAACAGCTTGCGACGGTATTTCTGTACGCTTTGATGCTCACCACCGAGCATATCAAACATCGCGAGTAAACCCTTGTGTCCCGCGTCGTCTTCAAAGCGTCGATCGATCATCATGATTTTAAACAGGCAATCCATCGCGAGTTCGTGGTCTCCATTGGCAGATAGATGACGACTCTTATGCTGCAGGGCTTCACAGTCATTCGGATTGTCAGACAAACTTTGCTCAATCTGGTCGATCGCAGGCATATTTTCGAGCTGATCGGCCATTTCGATCTCTGCACGCAGCTTGACTGCTTCGGGTTTGATTTTGTCCTCGTCACTCAAGCTATCGAGCAGGGCGAGCGAGCCCGCTTTGTCATCCTGGGTGAACAGTACGCTGGCAATATTTATTTTTAAATCGCTATTTGAAGGTTCTTTCGCTAGCGCCTGATTCATTAACTCCAGCGCGTCTTCAAATCGATTCTCTTCATGCGCGGTCATTGCCGCCTGCATGATTTTGTCCGATTCTGAGCTGATAAAAGGCTGGATAAAAGACCGGATTTCACCTTCGGGAAGAGCTCCCGTGCGTTCGGCAACGATTTGACCATCCACAATCAACTTCATTGTCGGTAGGCTCTTGATACCGAAATGCGCAGCCAGTTCCTGCTCTTTTTCAGTATCAACCTTGGCGAGAATAAATTTACCGGCGTATTCATCGACCAGTTTTGCCAGCAACGGCGTTATCATCTTACAGGGTTCGCACCAGTCGGCCCAGAAATCAACCAGCACCGGTTGCTTGAACGAACTATCGATCACCAATGACTGAAAATCCTGTGCGCCGACGCTGTGAATATACGGTGATTCGCTCATAATCTGGGGTCCTGAAAAAATGCGCATTATATCAATCAAATGGATCACCATTTCAAGCCCGGAACCGTTATAATCCCGCGCAATTAGAAACCCTGGTATTTGAGGAAGCAGTTCTGTTGAAAAATAACTACGATGCGGCATCGATCGAGGTTCTGACCGGGCTTGAACCGGTTAAAAAACGACCGGGTATGTATACCGACACGAGCAGGCCGAATCACCTGGCACAGGAAGTGATTGACAACAGTGTTGATGAGGCCATCGCCGGTTTTGCCGGTCAAATCGGTGTCATATTGCACGCTGATCAGTCGCTTAGTGTGATCGACGATGGGCGTGGTATGCCAGTGGACATACACCCCGAGCAGGGTATACCGGGCGTAGAGGTGATACTCACCAAATTACACGCCGGGGCGAAATTTTCCGATAAAAACTATCAGTTTTCAGGCGGCTTGCACGGTGTTGGTGTATCGGTGGTAAATGCCCTATCGAAGCGACTCGATGTCCGGGTACGCCGGAATGGTAAGGAATATTCAATTAATTTTGCGCATGGTGACAGGAAAAGCAAACTTACCGAGCTGGGTGACGTGGGCAAGAAAAATTCTGGCACCACGATTCGGTTTTGGCCGGATAGCGGGTACTTCGACAGCGCATCCTTTTCAGTCAACAAACTCAAACATGTACTACGCGCCAAGGCTGTTTTATGTCCCGGTTTAAAAGTAAAATTTTATGTCGAAAAAACCAAGGAATCAGTCGAGTGGTGTTATGAAGATGGTCTGGTAGATTATCTAACCGAAGCCTTGTCGGGATTTGAATTACTGCCGCAGGAGCCTTTTGTAACATCCATGCAAGGTGAGCACGAAGCGGTCGACTGGGCAATAGTGTGGCTACCCGAAGATGGCGAGAGCATCGCCGAAAGCTATGTCAATTTAATTCCAACGACACAGGGCGGTACCCATGTCAACGGGTTACGTACCGGGTTGACCGACGCGATTCGTGAATTTTGTGAATTTCGCAGCCTGTTGCCGCGCGGTGTCAAGATTGCGCCCGACGATGTGTGGGACAAGGTCAGCTATGTATTGTCGGTGAAAATGTATGATCCGCAGTTTTCAGGGCAAACCAAGGAGCGTTTGTCATCGCGCGAGACAGCTGCTTTTGTTTCGGGCATTGCAAAGGATTCGTTCAGCCTGTGGTTGAATCAACACACTGAAATTGGCGATCTACTGGCGCAGATGGCAATTTCGAGCGCACAGAAAAGAATCAAAAACACCAAAAAAGTGGTTCGAAAAAAAGTAACCTCCGGCCCCGCATTACCGGGGAAACTGGCCGATTGCAGTAGTCAGGATATCGCTCGTACCGAGTTATTTCTGGTCGAGGGAGATTCGGCCGGTGGCTCGGCCAAGCAGGCGCGTGATCGGGCGTTTCAGGCTATCATGCCGCTGAGAGGCAAAATTCTCAATACCTGGGAAGTATCCTCCGATCAGGTACTGGCTTCGCAGGAAGTACACGATATTTCGGTCGCAATTGGCGTCGAACCGAGTTCGGACAACCTGTCTAATCTACGCTATGGCAAGGTTTGCATTCTGGCCGATGCAGACTCGGACGGTGCGCATATTGCAACTCTGCTTTGTGCATTGTTCCTGAGGCACTTCCAGACCCTGGTTGAAAAAGGTCATGTCTATGTCGCGAAGCCCCCGCTATATCGTATTGATATCGCCAAGGACAAGTATTATGCGCTCGACGAAGCCGAGCGTGACGGCATACTCGATCGATTCACTGCCGAGAAAAGAAAGGGCAAGGTCAGCGTTACTCGATTCAAAGGGCTGGGTGAAATGAATCCGTTGCAATTGCGCGAAAGCACGATCGCACCGGACACGCGGCGCCTGGTGCAATTAACGATTGAACCGGGAGATAAAACTTTCGAAATCATGAATATGATGTTATCGAAAAAATGCGCTGCCGAGCGCAAGGAATGGCTGCAAACGAAAGGTGACATGGCTGATGTCTGAAAATCTGGAACTCAACTATGAGGGTGTCGAGAAACAGCCTTTGAGGGTATTTACCGAAAAGTCTTATCTCGACTATTCGATGTACGTAATACTCGATCGCGCTTTGCCGCATATAGGTGATGGCCTGAAACCGGTACAGCGCAGAATTATCTACGCAATGTCTGAACTCGGTCTGTCCGCCAGTTCGAAACACAAAAAATCGGCACGCACAGTGGGTGATGTACTGGGTAAATTTCATCCGCATGGTGATACTGCCTGCTACGAGGCGATGGTGTTGATGGCGCAGGAATTTTCCTACCGCTATCCGTTGATCGATGGTCAGGGTAATTTTGGATCACCTGACGATCCAAAGTCATTTGCTGCTATGCGATACACCGAGTCACGATTGTCCGCCTTTGCGCGTGTTTTATTGCAGGAGCTCGGTCAGGGAACCGTCGATTGGGTTCCAAATTTTGACGGTACGATGCAGGAGCCATCACTGTTGCCGGCGCGTCTGCCGCATATCCTGTTGAATGGTACCACCGGTATTGCTGTGGGCATGGCGACCGACTTACCGCCGCATAACCTGAGAGAGGTCGCGAGTGCCTGCATACGCCTGTTGGAAAAATCGCGTACTACGCTGGACCAGTTACGCGAACACATTAAGGGCCCGGATTACCCCACAGAAGCGGAAATAATCACAGCCGAGCCCGAATTGCGTAGCCTCTACGAAACCGGTAACGGCTCTATCCGCATGCGTGCAATTTATGAGCGAGAAGATGGGGATATTATTCTTACCGCCTTACCTCATCAGGTCTCGGGCGCGAGGGTACTCGAACAAATAGCACAGCAAATGCTGGCGAAAAAATTGCCCATGGTCGATGACCTGCGCGACGAGTCAGACCATGAAAATCCGACCCGCCTGGTAATAGTACCGCGCTCTAATCGCGTCGATGTCGAAGCCTTGATGAGGCACTTGTTCGCTACCACCGATCTGGAGCGTTCCTACCGGGTCAATATGAATGTGATCGGTACTAATGGCCGGCCCCAGGTCAAAAATCTGAAACAGATTTTGCAGGAGTGGATTGCGTTTCGGGTAGCGACAGTAAGACGACGACTGGAGTGGCGCCTGGACAAGGTAGATAGTCGATTACATGTACTGGAAGGTCTGTTAATTGCATTTTTGAACCTTGATGAAGTTATTCGCATCGTACGAACCGATGACGATCCGAAGTCGGTTCTGATGAAAACCTTTAAAATTTCGGAAATTCAGGCTGAGGCGATTCTCGAAACTAAATTACGTCACCTGGCGAAACTCGAGGAAATGAAAATTCGCGTAGAGCAGGAAGAATTAAGCCAGGAAAAAAAGGACCTTGAAAAACTACTAGGTTCCGAGCGGCGCATCAAAACCCTGATCAAGAATGAAATAATGGAAGACGCCGAGACCTATGGTGATGATCGCCGTTCGCCGATTGTCATTCGGGATGCCGCAAAGGCGTTAGACGAAACTGATCTGGTGCCTACTGAATCCTTAACCGTGGTATTGTCTGAAAGCGGTTGGGTACGGGCAGCAAAAGGTCATGATGTCGATGTTATGGCCCTGAACTACAAATCCGGTGACGGATTTCGGGCGATGGCCCAGGGCAAGAGTAACCAGTTCGCGGTGTTTGTCGATTCATTCGGTCGTAGTTATGCTGCTCTGGCACATTCACTACCGTCTGCGCGTGGTCAGGGTGAACCGCTAACCGGTCGTTTCAAAACCAACGCGGGTGCTGAATTTATCAGTTGCGCAATGGGAAATGACGACGATCTGTATTTACTGTCGACATCGCATGGTTATGGGTTTGTGTGTCGATTCGAGGATATGCTGACTCGCAATAAAAATGGTAAGGCCCTGGTCAGTATCCCCAGTGGCGCCAGCCTGAATCCTGTTGCCGCTATCGGAGATATTGATAGTGATAATATTGTTTCGATTACCAGCGAAGGTTATATCGGCCTGTTGGATATCAAGTCGATTCCACAGTTATCAAAGGGTAAGGGGAATAAGATTCAGGGTATTCCACCGAAGAGAATCAAGGCGGGCGAAGAGTCGGTTAGCTTTATCGCCTGCCTGTCGGCTACGCAGAAACTGGTGGTTCACTGCGGTAAGAAATACAAAACCATGCCGTTACGCGAACTTGAAGAGTACCGAATTGAACGTGGCAAAAGGGGTCGTAAATTACCCCGCGGTTATCAGAATGTCACAGCTATCGAGGTAATCGATTAATTTGCCCGACAATTTTTGGAACCAGGGAAGCCCTGATCAACCTGTCATCGATGAAAAATCATAATTCAATAATTTATTGGGTTCCTGCAGGAAGCCGCCCTGTACAAAATCTACGCCAAGTGACCAGAGCACACTGAGAATTGCCGCGTCGTCGACGGCGGGTGTTATCGAGTGAATTTTCATCGATGCAGCCTGGGTCGCCAACTCCCGGATACTTTCCTGGTTTTCGGTATTCTGAGACAGATCTTCCATATAAGTGGTGTTGACTCGAATATAATCGGCCTTGATGTGTTTCATTAACTGGAATGGATTCGAACCGGTGCCGAAATTGTCTAGCGCAAAATGGCACTTATTTTTATTCAGGCCCTCGCATAGTGCCTTGGCCGCCTTGAGATGGTTAACGGCGGAGTCTTCGTCAATCATAAAAATTAACTGTTCGCCGCTAATCTTGAATTTAACCAGGCTTTCAGATACCCAGCCTGGGAGACTCGCGTCAAGTACCGAGTCGACGCTGAGCGGTACGAAAAAATCGATTTTACGGGATTTTTTACTGCTATCGGCCACTTTTTTGATCGCATGCAATATAGCCCAGCGATCCAGTGCCTTGGCCGTGCCAGTCTTGTCAGGATAAACCTGATTAATGATGTGGTTGATTTCATTTCCGTCTTCCTCGATCAGCTCCAGTCCAGAAAAATATCGCTCGCCGCCGATTGCCTTGATACTAACGACCGGTTGGTAGATCCCGGTAATACGATTATTGGTGAGCGCGTCTTTAATCAGACCAGCTGCAGCACCGACCTCTTCCCGCACCGTCATTTCTCCTAGTTTCGGAATAAAGGTACTCGAACTATTACCTCCGTCAGCCTGCACTTCGTCGCAAGTTTTCTCTGCCCGCAATATTATTTCGCTGGCATTGTCGGGAGAGTTCTGATCGATGAAACATACCGATGCACTGCAGGTGATACTGATCGACTGATCACCGATTTCGAAAACATGTTCCTCGGTCGAGGTGATAAAATCTGCGGCAAATTTTTCGATCATAGAATTGTCTTTGGAAATACCCAGGCAAGTGTAGGAAGAGGTGCTAAATCGAGCAAGAATTTGTTCTTGCGGTGCACTTTCCTTAAGGGTTTTAGCAATATCACCAATCAAAATGTCACAGCCTGAAATGCCAATCTTGTCTCGTATCGATTGAAAATTATCGATTGCGAGGTAAACCACGGCACTTTGATGGGCTCCATTCATCGCCAGGGTAAGAGAGCTTTTCAACTTACCCATAAAATTCTGTCGATTAAACAGGCCGGTAATCTGATCATGTTGACGCAGGTAGTCAATTTGTTCTACCAGATCGGTAGTATCAGTGACAGTACGAATCAGAATCTGGGTACAGGGTTCGCTGTCATAGTTTGCGTGCGAAAACTCCAGTTTGACTTCCAGGGTTTCTCCATCATCCTTGTGCAGCTTTAATTCGAGCTCATTGCTGTCGTTCTCGTTTTTACTGAGTGACCGCAGAAATGATTTCAACTTTTTCTGCTGACCCGGCTCCACCATATCCATGATCGGTGTTCCCTCCAGTTCTTCTATATCGGTTTTGCCGAATAGTTTCATGTACGCGGCATTCGCGTAAATGTGCATGCCTTCGTGCACATAGGCAACCGCATCACTGGAGTTGGTGAGAAGAGCCTGGCAGCGTTTTTCGCTTTCCTGAAATTCTAGTTCTGATCGCATCGCCTTGCGCCAAATGGCGAGACTACTGGCTTCGCGTTTGGTTACCAGGATCAGGTGATCGAAAGATTCTGATGATACGACGTCCTGTGCGCCCTGCTTGATCGATTCTATAACGATCTCGGGTGTCGGGTTTTGTGTCATAGCAATGACCACAACATGACGGCCGCATTCGCCTACCAGATGACTGGCCTGTTTAAGCGAAAACTCCGGTAAATCAATAGAAAATAATACCAGATCAAGTGGTTTAGCTTTCAGTATTGCGCTCATATCATCGCTATCTTCGGCAAACTCCGCGCGTACCTGTACGCCGGCAGCGCGTAATGCGCTGGTAATCTGTTCGGCCTTGTGTAGCCCTTCGTCTACGATTAACAGGCGAATCAGTTTTTCTGTTTCATTTTCCATCGATACTCATTAAAAAACCTTATATTTTATCATGCTGCCAGGCGTATTTTCCCTGCTAGTTATATCCTCAAACTGACACGCCCCGGGAATATCTCTTGCTAATTTTGCAACTCCTGATCATATATTATAGTGACGCAAAAAAATTTCTCCTCATCGCCGTATAAAGCAGTTTGTCGCGATCATTCAGAATCCGTTATTATTACCTTTTTTTCGCAGGGAATACTTCATGGCCAGTTATAGCACCAACGAATTTCGTAGCGGTTTAAAGGTAATTATAGACGACGATCCCTGCTCGATAATCGAGAACGAATTCGTTAAGCCGGGCAAGGGTCAGGCTTTCAATCGAGTCAAGATACGTAATCTTAAATCCGGCAGGGTACTGGACAAAACTTTCAAATCAGGTGAATCACTCGAAGCCGCGGATGTGATAGAAATTGACATGCAATATCTATATAACGATGGTCAATTCTGGCATTTCATGGTGCCCGACAATTTCGAACAGCATGCGGCAGATGCAAACGCGGTTGGCGAATCCTATTTGTGGCTTAAGGCGCAAGATAGTTGCCAGGTGACACTATACAATGGCGATCCAATCGGGGTGACGCCACCCAATTTTGTGGAGCTGAATATCACTGATACCGATCCTGGACTAAAAGGTGATACCGCGCAGGGTGGCACCAAACCGGCCACACTGGAAACCGGTGCAATAGTCAAGGTGCCACTGTTTCTCGAAATTGGTGAAGTAGTTCGAGTCGATACGCGTACCGGTGAATATATGTCCAGAGTCAAAAAATAGGGTTCTGTACCACCATGCAATGGCAACCTTCAGCCAGTCTTGAGACTATTCGGAAAAGAGCACAGATCTATCAGCAGGTTCGAGCGTTTTTTTCGGCGCGTGATTTTCTCGAAGTTGACACGCCATTATTATCAAGGGCAACCAATACCGATGCTCAAATCGTTTCGATCGAGGTATTAAATCAACGCCAGGAATTATTTCTGCAGACTTCACCGGAATTTGCAATGAAACGTCTGCTGGCAGCGGGCAGCGGGTCGATTTATCAAATTTGCCATGCTTTTCGGGGAGCGGAAACTGGCCGTCTGCATAACACCGAATTCACCTTGCTGGAGTGGTATCGCGTCGCTTCTGACTACCAGGCATTAATGGATGAGGTTGAGGCCCTGATTGACACCTTGAGTGATCGAAGCAATAGCTACAGGCGAATTCGATACCACGATTTATTAGTCGAATATGCCAATGTTGATATCAGCAATATTCAACTATCGAAGTTGCGAGGGAAAAGCCGTGAACTGGTACCCGGCACTGATACCGATGAGCTGGATTTTGATCAATGCCTTGACCTGTTGTTAAGTATGGTGGTTGCGCCCCGACTGGAAGGCTATGTTTTTGTTTACGACTACCCAGTATCACAGGCTGCGCTGGCGAGAGTCAATGCCACTAATCCATCGCTAGCCGAGCGGTTTGAACTGTTCCATGGCGGTCTCGAACTTGCCAATGGATTTTCTGAATTAACCGATGCCAAAATACAGCGCCGACGATTTGAAAATGATAACCAACTACGAGCTACCAGGGGCCTGCCACGCTATCCCATCGATGAGCACCTGCTCGCGGCGCTCGAAACAGGCATGCCCGAATGCGCCGGAGTGGCACTAGGCATAGATCGGCTACTAATGGTGTTGCTAAAACTGGACTCGATCGATCAGGCGATTAGTTTTGTCGATCGGGTGCCAGGGGGCTGGGCAGGTTCTACAGGTGCCTGACCCATATATTCCCTGAGCTTCGTTCCCTTCATGTAACAGGGTGGCTAGGCAGGTTTTTCCCTGGGCGGAACTGGCCTATTAATTCGCCCATTTTTACAGTTTGACCGGCGCGTAACGTCGGTAGCCATTCGACATTTTTGTCAGCCAGTAAAATTACCGTTGAGCCCATATTGAAACGGCCCATTTCAGCACCCCTGGCGACAATTTTACGGGTATGGCTATAGTCGAAATCGCTGATTTTCCTGCCTTTCGGCGGTGTAATCAGCCCGGCCCAGACGGTTTCAATTGCGGCAACGTTAATGGCGCCCACGAGCACCATGGCAATAGGCCCAGCCTCGGTTGTAAATAGAGATGCGACACGTTCATTGGCGGTAAATAGCCCCGGGATGGTGCGTACCGTCCAGGGTGCAACGCTAAATAGTCGTCCCGGCACGTGGATCATTTTTTTCAATAATCCACGTATTGGCATGTGTACTCGATGATAATTGTTCGGTGCGAGATAAATTGTCGCGAAACGTCCGTTTTCAAATAATTCCGACATCGACGCGTCACCACCCAGTAGTTCGGTCGTTGTGTAGAAATGTCGCTTGGCCTGGAAAATCTGGTGCTGTTGAATACTGCCCGCCTCCGATACTGTGCCATCGGCTGGACAGACCAGGGTATTTTTACCCTGGTCTATCGGGCGCGCCTCAGGTCTCAGCGGGCGCGTAAAAAATTCGTTGAAGCTTGCGTACATGCCGGTGTTTTCATAAGCGGCTTCGGTCATATCGACATCGAATTTTTTAATAAAAGAATTGATCATCGGTTGAACCATTGGCCCACGTAATCGCGTGATATAGTAAACTAGCCTGGAGATCAGATGATGCGGTAACACGGTAAACAGAAATATTTTAAATTTTTCTGCTTTAGTGAGTTCGGCGGGTTCTCCCATGATTAATTCCTTGGCATCAATTCTATATTCTGGGTTGGTTGATCGTGGTAAACAGCGGTAACAGGTACACAATCGACGTGACGATGATCGCTCAATTGATCATACCATTTGGTTTTTCTTAAAAATTAATTAGTTCTGGTTAAGGCTAGTCTGCGACTATTAGAGTCTATTAAATGCTGTCAATTATCTTGCCAAGGTCACTCGCCATCAGGGTGCTGTCATGTGGTGCGCCGAACAGGCCGGCATATTTTCCCTCGGGGTTGAGCAGTATCATGACCGAGCTATGTGAAACTTCGTAGACTGCCTGGTGTTCATGTTTTTTATCATGGCTGTGCGGGATGCCGATGGCATGAGTTAGAATATTCAATTCTGCAGCCGGTGCCGAGGCACCGATTATTTCAGGGTGAAAATTCTGCAGGTAAGATTTAAGAACATCAGGGGTATCGCGCTCAGGGTCGACCGAGACAAATATAACCTGGATTAAGCGACGTGTGTCACTGTCATCAATTGCGTTCAGCATTTCGCCCAAAATATTCAAATCGACCGGGCATACATCGGGACAATGCGTGTATCCAAAATACAATATACTCCACCTACCGGCCAGCTCAGCTTTTCCCAGAACCTGGTTATTGTGATCAATCAGCTTGAAATCGGGTAAAATTTTTGCCTGGTCACCAAACCATTGAGTAGCCTCTAGTTTCACTGGCTTTGAATCGAAAACTATCCACGAAACTATGAAACCAAAGCTTAGTGCGAGGCCTGCGGCGAATACGAGGTGAGTTTTTTTCATGATGAGTCGATATTAAATTTTGGTGTAGAATCCGCGGCATTATATTTCAATCGACTCGAAATTCAACGTGACTAATCCAATATCGCTTGATGCATTATCGACAATTCGGGATTTTATTCGCTGGGGCAGCATCGAATTCAAAAAACATGAGCTGACATTTGGCCACGGTTTTGCAACGGCATATGATGAGGCAAAATACTTGACCATGCACCGGCTGGCCTTGCCGATTGAATGGTCTGAAGATTGTCTCGACCGTGTGTTAAGTGATGCAGAGCGCGATCAGGTTATGGGAATATTGCAGCAGCGCATCGACTCCAGACGGCCGGTGGCTTACCTGACGCGGGAATCCTGGTTTTGCGGGTTGAAATTTTATGTCGATCAACGTGTGCTGGTTCCACGTTCGCCGATCGCCGAATTGATTGCCGATCATTTTGAGCCCTGGATTGATAGCAGCCGGATAAACAGCATACTCGATTTATGCACTGGCAGTGGCTGTATAGCCATCGCTAGCCAATACCTGTTTAAACACGCACAGGTTTTTGCCTCGGATATTTCTGCCGAAGCCCTCGAAGTAGCCCGTATCAATTGTCGAGAACATGGTCTTAGCGAACAATTGACTCTGTACCAGTCAGATTTATTCGGCACTATTCCGCCACGGCAGTTTGACGTCATAGTCAGTAATCCGCCCTATGTTGATGCCGAAGATATGGCTACACTGAGTGACGAGTTTAAATTCGAACCGCACATTGGACTCGCTGCCGGCGACAATGGTCTTGCGATGGTCGATCGAATATTATTGGATGCAGGTGAGTATCTAGCCGAGCGGGGGGTACTTTTTATAGAGGTGGGTAACTCACAACAGGCAATGATGGAAAAATATCCCTTTTTGCCGATGACATGGATTGACTTCGAGTACGGTGGAAGCGGTGTCTGTTGTATTTATCACGAGGATCTGAAACATCAGCAGGTTAATATTGAGAGAGTCAATAAACGTGAAGAAAGTAAATGAGATTTCTTCAATTAATTAGGGGTTTTTGATTATGGCATGGTGGGGAAAGGCACTTGGCGGCGCCTTCGGATTTATGATCGGAGGCCCTTTGGGCGCATTGATGGGTATCGCCTTTGGTCATAATTTTGATCGTGGTATGAACTCCATAGACGATGCCGACTGGCAGGTCGGTGGCCAGGATCGCGTGCAGGCCGCTTTTTTTACTGCCACTTTTTCGGTGATGGGCTTTATAGCCAAGGCCGATGGCAAGGTAACCCGGGATGAAATTCAGCTTGCCGAGTTGGTGATGAGTCGCCTCGGCCTCACAGCCGATATGCGCAAGTCGGCGAAAAAATTATTTAACGAAGGTAGATCGCGCGACTTCCCCATCGACGAAATTCTGGATCAGTTTAAAAAAGAGACCAGGCGACGCGGTACGCTGAGCCAGATGTTTCTGGAGATACAGCTGCAGGCCGCCTATGCCGATGGTGTCATGCACCCGGCCGAAAAAGAAGTGTTACGACATATCTGTGGACGACTTGGGGTTCCGGTCGCACAATTCGATCGACTGGAAGAAATGTTAAAGGCTGGTTTCGGCAGTGGTGGCTATCGGGGCACACAGGCTCAACAAATACCCATAGAAGACGCCTATGCGATACTCGGGGTCGATCAGTCGGTTAGTGATGCTGAACTGAAAAAAGCCTATCGCCGCCTGATGTCGCAACATCATCCGGATAAACTCGTCGCTAAAGGCTTGCCCGATGAGATGATCAAGGACGCCACCGAGAAGACCCAACAGATCAAGTTGGCCTATGAAAGGGTAAAGGAGGCCCGGGGTCTGTAGTACCGTGCCTGATTTAATCGATGAAGAAACTCTACACTCATGAAAACCGTATGATTATATTCAATCTGAAAAATGTGTTACAGGATATGGGTATAAAGTGCACGGTGATTAACGAATTTGCCTCGGGAGGCGCCGGTGACCTCGCGACTTTTGATACCTGGCCGGAATTATGGGTTTCGGATAGTGATCGATTTGGCGAAGCGGAATCAGTATTACAAAAAATTGTATTCGATCGCAATGATGATTACTGGTATTGCTCTGGCTGCCAGGAAAAAAATGGCGGCGCTTTTGAATTTTGTTGGAAATGTGGTCGATCCAGTGAATGAGGCCGAAAGGAAGCTACAGTGAAACAATTGTTCAGCGCAGTAATTTTCCTGGTCGGAATAATGGCGCCAGTATTAGTATTTGGCGGCGAGGTTGAAATCGTTAATGTGAAAGTGGTATGTAGTAGTAGCTGTACATTTTCGGTTACCTTGAAACACGGTGACGAGGGCTGGGATCACTACGTCAATCAATGGGATGTAATGACGATGGATGGCATTTTGCTGAAATCGCGCGTGCTCTACCATCCGCATGTCGACGAACAACCGTTTACCCGTTCCCTGTCGGGCGTTAAAATTCCAGCCGGGACTCTGCGTGTGAAAATTCGCGCGAAGGACCTCAAGCATGGGTACTCATCAGAGGAATATACAGTCCAGATTCCAGGCTAGTGATGGTGGTGATTCGCTAAATCGATAGTACCCCTATAGTCTTGGTTATCCTTTGCCGGTCTCTCCCTTTGCGGGCTTTGCGTCTTGGCGAGATATATAATCTATATCTACCAGTTTTATAGCTCCTACATTGCCTGCCATTCGACAAAAGCATCGATAGCGCCTGTCGATGAGTTGCTGTAAGCTGCACGCCGCCGAACGACCTATCCACACCATCAAGTGCCGCTAAATTGAGCAGGCCGTAGAGATTACATCATGAGTTTTGCCTCGCTGGGCCTTTCCACACCTATTCTGGACGCTATTGCTGAACAGGGCTATGAAACACCGTCGCCGATTCAGGTCCAGGCAATACCCGCAGTACTCCAGGGCAAGGATGTGATGGGTGCAGCCCAGACCGGCACCGGTAAAACGGCGGGTTTCACGCTGCCAATATTGGAGCGGTTGTCAAAAGGTCGGCCTGCGCAGGCCAATCAGGCGCGTGCACTGGTATTGACACCGACGCGTGAGCTGGCAGCCCAGGTTGCGGACAGTGTCTCAATCTATAGCAGGCATCTCCCTTTGAGATCTGCCGCTGTGTTCGGCGGCGTCAAGATCAATCCACAGATGATCAAGTTACGTAAAGGCGTCGACGTGCTGGTGGCGACACCGGGACGCTTACTCGATTTGTATAATCAGAATGCGGTGCGATTCAAATACCTGGAAGTGCTGGTTCTAGACGAGGCTGACCGCATGCTGGATATGGGGTTTATTCACGACATACGAAAAATTCTGAATCTATTGCCGAAACACCGTCAAAACCTGATGTTTTCGGCGACCTTCTCTAAACAGATTCGTAATCTTGCCAAAGGGCTGGTAAATGACCCAATAGAAATTTCAGTCAGCCCACGCAATACGGCGGTAGAATCGGTAGATCAATGGATTCACCCGGTCGATAAGAAACAAAAGGCGGCTTTGTTGACGCAATTGATCCTGGATAATCACTGGCAACGGGTACTGGTTTTTTCTCGAACCAAACATGGTGCCAATAAATTAACCCGCCAGCTGGAGTCAGCCGGAATCCATGCGGTGGCAATTCATGGCAATAAGAGCCAGAGTGCGCGAACTAAAGCCCTGGCAGAATTTAAAAGCGGCAAGATTCACATACTGGTAGCAACCGATATTGCGGCACGGGGTCTGGATATCGATCAGCTACCCCAGGTGGTAAATTTTGATCTACCCAATGTTCCGGAAGACTATATTCACCGCATTGGCCGAACCGGGCGCGCAGGCGCCACCGGCCAGGCGGTATCATTGGTGAGTGCCGATGAGATTACACAGCTCTGTGACATTGAACGACTGCTCAGGCAGTTGTTGGTGCGCAAACTGGTAGAAGGCTACGAACCTGTTCATGAGTTGCCTGAGTCGAGTTTATCCAATCGCCCGATACGGGCTAAAAAACCAAAGAAACCGAAACCGGGACATCGGGATGGGCAGAGATCTGGAGATAATGCCAGGGGCCATAAGCCCACCGGCAAAAATAAACGCCATACCGGGAGCGGTAATCGGACTAGTGGGAAACCACGCAATAAGGGTCGTCGTCGAAATTCAGCTGGAAGCCAGGGCTAAACGGCAATGATAACTAGTGGTCGAACAACTAAGGTTTGATGGATACAGAGTGCCCCAGTTGATCTGGAACAAGGCGCAGCCCGCAGAGAATGGCATGCCCTTTTCAAGGGCTGCACCAAAAGTAGGCGCTTTAGGCGACGCGTGTCAGGTCAACTGGGGCGCTCCCTTCGGGCGAGACGTGAAGCGGTCATTCGCTTTGTTGCGCCTTTTGACAAGGGCTGGGCCATTGCCTGTAAGGCGCGTCGCGCGACTAACCGCTTCACGTCTCGCTGTATCCATCAAACCTTAGTTGTTCGACCACTAGCACCAGCTTGCTTCATTCTGCGGGTGTGTCAAAAGCTCTTTAATATTAGTCAGGATCACCCGGTAACCGACATTTCCGTATAAAATCTGGCGACCGCCATCCATCACATAGGAAGGACTGCCCTCAATTTTTTGTTGTCTGGCCTTTTGATAGTCCCCCATTAACGCTGCCATGGCTGTACCATCACGCAGGCTGTTTTTTATCAGGTCATGATCCAGTCCCTGTTCTTCGACGAGGTGATGGAGTACTTCCAGATCAGCAATATTTTGCGCATCATTAAAAAAGCTATTTCGCAGCATTAATGCTGAATCCCTGCTTTTTTGCTGATCATAGGACAGTTCAACCGCCTTTAATATCAGGTGCGCATTAGCCGAGGTGGCAGGTCGGACTGCTATCCACACCTTTGAGTTAACTGGGGCATCTTCATATTTAACCGCGGATTCCTGTACGTGTTTAGCAAAACCCTGATAACCGCCCTGTTGCTTCCATTGTGCCTCTATTTTCTTGTCGACGTCGCCAAATACATCGACGTAGTGATAGCGTAGCTCGATTTTATCTCCCAGTTGTGAGTTGAGTTCATCGATACGACGCTGCGCGATCCAGGCCCAGACGCAGAGGATGTCAGTGTAATAATCAATAATCAGAGGTTTATTCATATACTTTTAACTTAGGATTAATTCCATCTGAAAATCGTCCATTTCATAACCCCCGCCAATATCGACGCAGATATCCCGGGCAATTTTTATCACCTCATTTGTTTCATTACTGGTGGAGACAATGTGAAACATAATGGTAGATCAGGCCTTGCGTAACAATGTCAGCCCATCTCCTATCGGTATCAACGACAGATCGTAGTCGAATTTTTTTTGCGAATGCAACCAACTATTGAGTTTCCGCAATGCGATGGTGTCCTCGTCATTGTCTTCCGGATCTGCTACCGATCCACTCCAGAGGGTGTTGTCCAGTGCCACTAATCCCCCCGGACGAACCAGTTTTAAGCAGCGTTCTACATAATTTCGATAAGCTGCTTTATCGGCGTCTATATAGGCAAAATCAAAGCTTTCGGATTGCCCGTTCGCAATCAGACCATCGAGAGTTTCGAGAGCGGGCGCGAGGCGTAGATGAATGCGGTCATCAACGCCGGCCTGCTGCCAGTAATGTTTTCCAATAGAGGTAAATTCCTTGCTAATATCGCAACAGGTCATTTGTAAGTCAGTAATACCGAGGGTCAGGCGTAGACTGGTATAACCGGTAAAGGTACCGACTTCAATACCGGATTTGGCGTTCAGCATTTTGCATAATAGCAGCAGCAGTTGCACCTGCTCGGGCGAACTCAACATCATGCCTTCGGCCATCAGCACGGTTTGCTCGCGCAAGCGCTGGCATATTGCAGGCTCGTATAATGACACATCTAACAAGTATTGTTGCAGGTCTTCGCCCAGACCCAGGCTGGTATTTGACATTATCGATCACCTTATTCAATATTTCTGAAACCAGGATCCATTCTATCGTGACGCGGGGTTGTTTTCATCTTAAGCTGTACCTATCTTTAAACTGATTGTTGGCTAACTATTACTAAGGCAGGAACCAGGACTATGGCAAAGTGGTTAAATGGAACGGTAATTGAGAATCGGCGCTGGACCGAAGATCTTACTTCATTAAAAATTAACGCCGATCTGGGTGCGTTTAACGCCGGGCAATTCGTTCGTGTTGGACTCGACATCGACGGCGAAATTGTTGCGCGTCCATACTCTCTGGTCAATTCACCAACCGAGCCAGAGCTGGAGATTTTATTCAATATTGTCACAGATGGTCCCTTGTCACCCCGCCTGTTCGAACTCCAGCAGGGAGACGAAGTGATGGTGGCTACCAATCCCGCGGGATTTCTGACAGTCAATGAAGTACCCGATGTTGCGAACCTGTGGATGATGGCAACCGGTACTGCGATAGGTCCGTTTCTTTCTATGCTAAAGGGTAAAGAAATCTGGCAGAGATTTGAGCGTGTCATACTAACCTATTCGGCTCGCACCACAGAAGAACTGGCCTATGCGAAACAAATTGCGAAGCTGGTGGAATCACACAGCAAACAACTGTGTTTTATCCCGATTATCACCCGTGAGGATATTGCAGATACCCTGCGCGTTCGAATACCCGAGGCGATTACCAACGGTGAGCTCGAAAGCAGGGCGGGCGTGTCGATGTCTGCCGACAATTCGCACGTTATGATGTGTGGCAATTCGGATATGATCCGGGATGTGAGTGCAGTGCTCGAAGGGCGCAATATGCGCAAACACCGACGCCGCGAGCCGGGCCATTTTACCAGCGAAAAATATCACTAGTCCTGATGGTTCCATAAGAGCAAAGAAACTCTATAATACGCCGTCTGTAGACGGCGGGTGGAAGGGATTGCCACCGGCTAAAACTGACAATACCCCTTGCCATATGAGATAAATAAAATGAATGCGCCGCTGACCAATACCGCCCTGCTCGAAAAAGACCAACAACACTTGATTCATCCGCTGCACCATACAGCGGGTCACGCCAGTGGCAGGGTATGGGTGAAAGGCGAGGGTTCCTATCTGTTTGACGCCGACGGCAATCGCCTGATCGATGGCCTGTCCGGCCTGTGGAATGTAACCGCGGGCCACGGCCGACAGGAATTGGCCAATGCAGCGGCCAGTCAAATGCGTGAACTGGCGTTTAGTTCAAGTTATGCCGGTGCTTCTAACCGGCCGGCTATAGAACTCGCAGAGCGGTTGTCGGATCTTTGTTACCCGGGCATTAATAACTTTTATTTTACCTCGGGTGGGGGTGAAGCCACTGACAGCAGTATCAAACTTGCGCGATGGTATTGGAATGCCAGAGGTAAACCCGAAAAAACCAAAGTGATCAGTCGTATCTGGGCCTATCACGGGGTTACTTTGGCCGCGATGTGTGCCACCGGCATTAGCAGTTATTGGTCCATGTTCGGACCCCGCATTCCCGGCTTCAGTCATATCCCCTCTCCCGACCCCTATCGTTATCCGATGCCCGGGGACGGTTCCTCGCAGGGTATCGCCGCCGCCAACGAGCTGGAAAAGGAAATTCTGGCGCAAGGCCCCGAAACCGTGGCAATGTTTATCGCCGAACCGGTGCAGGGTGCCGGTGGTGTTATCGTGCCGCAAGACGATTATTTCCCACGAATACGTGAAATTTGCGATCAATACGATGTGTTATTCGTCGCCGACGAGGTAATTACCGCATTTGGGCGCACCGGGAAACTGTTTGCACTCGACCATTACGGCATACAGCCCGACCTGGTGCAATTCGCCAAGGCAATCACCTCGGGTTATGTGCCTTTGGGTGGTATCGGCATGAACGACGATATTGCCGAACTAGTCAAGTCGAGCGATAAACCCTGGATGCACGCGTATACCTATAGTGGTCACCCAACCACCTGCGCGGTCGGCCTGGCAACACTGGATATTATCGAAAAAGAAGACTTTCCGGGGTTGGCGGCGGCCAGGGGCGATTACCTGCTGGAAAAACTGCACGCAGAACTCGACGGCCATCCGCATGTCGGTGAGGTACGCGGCAAAGGCATGATGTGTGGAATCGAGCTGGTTGAAAGCAGGGAGAGTAAAGCGCTGTATCCGGCCAAGTGGGGGGTAGGACCGAAAATGATAAAAGCGATGACCAGTCATGGGCTGTTTACACGGATGCGCAGTGAAGTGGTATGTATTGCACCCCCGTTGACCACCGAGGAATCAACGCTCGATGATATAGTCAGTGCGGTGCGCGACTCGGTAGTTGACGTGTTTGGTGAGTAACGGGTTTGTCCATGCCAAAGTTGTTTTCGCGCACTTACTCATTAGTAGCTACGGAGCACAAATAGTAAAGGTGGGCGAGACAAAGCTCGCTTAAATCAAGTCCACCGGAATAATGGATTAAAGTAAACTAACCTCGCATGGAATTCCGAAGCTCACACTACTTTGGCATCTCCTTGATATACAAGTCATGCTTGCTATAAGGAATTTCAATCTTCTCCTCGATGAATCGTTTATACACCTGGCAATTTAGCGTATCGATCAGGCGTCCACGCAACACCGGTTGATCGATCCAGCAGAGCAGTTCGAAGTCGAGGCCCGATGCGCCGAAAGCACGAAAGCGTACGCGTGGTTCCGGATCCTCGCAGACTGCTTCTTCGTTTAGTGCAATGTTTACCAGTACCTCGCGAACCTTGTCGATGTCGGAACCGTAAGCAACGCTTACCGCTATACGAATGCGGTATTTTTCCCCGGGCCCTCCGGATTCGTTGATAATTTTGGTATTACCCATCACCGAATTTGGTACCGTGACCTCTATATCATCGCGAGTCAGCAGGCGAGTGCTGCGAATACCAATATGGGTGATTTCGCCACGCTCTCCCGAATCCAGTACTACAAAATCACCAATTTTGTAGGGCGCATCGGCCAGTATAAATACCCCCGAAAATAAATTTGCCAGCGTGTCTTTGGCGGCAAAACCAATCGCTATACCGATGATTCCAGCCGAGGCCAGCCAGGCAGTCATGTCGATATGCCATGCGGTAAATATGATATAGACGGCGAAAATGAATATCGCGATATTGGCAATATTTTCGAACAACGGCAGCGTCTGCGGATGCAATATACCGATGTGTCGGTCACTTCGTGCAACCTGTCCGAGAACCAGTTTGGTAACTCTCAAAACCAGCACGGTCCAGATCAGATAAGCGATACTCTGCAGACTTGAATAAATAATAAATTCAAACGGCTGGACAGGACCGAGTTTATGGACTGCGAGCGCGATACCTAGAATGATAATGCTGCTATAGATCGGACCGTGCAGCATTTCAACCAGACGATTGTCAAAATCGAACCGGGTACTGGTAGTGAAACGTTTTAGCGTTGAGATAATAAATCGATCGAATATCCACGCGAACAGTGTAAAGGCAATAACCAGGGCCAATGCCTGAATCCAGGGGTAATCGTTTAAAAAGTCAAAATAGAATAGCGAGTTTTGAATTTCATCAAGCATCTGTATTCCTTAGTCCTCTACTTAATTGTTACCACTGTGAAAGATATCCTGCTCAACGGAAATTAAATCTGGAGTCTATAAAATTCCGGATTGATTATTCTACGGGAGATATTCAGTCATCCTGGCCAGATTTAACACTCGATTATATTCACTGCCAGGCCGCCGCGCGCGGTTTCCTTATACTTGGTTTTCATATCGGCGCCGGTTTCGCGCATGGTTTTGATCACCTTGTCGAGTGATACGAAATGCTGGCCATCGCCACGCAATGCAATACGCGATGCATTGATCGCTTTAATCGACGCCATCGCGTTACGTTCGATGCAGGGCACCTGTACCAGCCCGCCTATCGGGTCGCAGGTCAATCCAAGGTTATGCTCCATACCTATTTCGGCGGCATTTTCCACCTGCTCGGGTGTGCCACCGAGTACCTCGGTGAGCGCGCCGGCAGCCATCGAGCAGGCACTGCCGACTTCGCCCTGACAGCCAACCTCGGCGCCCGAGATCGACGCGTTTTCCTTGTATAAAATTCCGATCGCGCCCGCAGTGAGCAAAAAGCGCACGATGCCATCCTCGTCTGCATTGGGATAGAAATAGTGGTAATAGTGCATCACCGCAGGGATGATGCCTGCGGCGCCGTTTGTCGGTGCGGTCACGACACGACCACCAGCCGCGTTTTCCTCATTCACCGCGAGAGCATAGAGATTGATCCAGTCCAGCGAGGTGAGCGGATCCTTGTAGGTAATGTTTGGATGCGAATTCAATTTACGAAATAGATCAGGCGCGCGTCGTTTGACTTTCAGCCCGCCTGGTAAAATGCCCTCGTTGCGGCAACCTTTTTTTACGCAGGATTGCATTTCTTTCCAGATATTTAAAAGGCCCGCACGAATCTCATCTTCGCTGCGCCACAATTTTTCATTTTCCATCATCACATCGCTGATACGCAATTCGTGATTGGCACAATGGATTAACAGATCTACCGCGGTTAAAAAGGGATAGGGCAGCACCGTGTCGTCCTGCTTGATGCGATCGCTGCCGGTTGCAGTTTCATCGACGATGAATCCGCCGCCAACCGAGTAATAGGTCGCGCTGGATAATTCATCACCCTGTTGGTCGAAAGCGCTGAATGTCATACCGTTGGAATGAAACGGCAGTTTCTTTTTGCGATGCATGATTAAATCATTTTTCTCGACAAAGCCAACAGAATGTTGGCCCAGCAGATTAATTTTCTGCTGCTGTCTGATTTCAGCCAGGCGGGTATCGACCTGCGTGGTATCGACCGACTCCGGCAATTCACCCTCAAGCCCCAGCATCACTGCTTTGTCGCTGCCGTGACCTTTACCGGTCGCGCCGAGAGAACCGAACAGCTCAGTATTGACGCGGTGAACCCGGCTTAGTAATCCCTCATTATGGAGCGCTATGACAAACCGGTGAGCCGCGCGCATCGGGCCGACCGTGTGCGAACTTGACGGCCCGATGCCGATGGAAAATAAATCAAATACACTAATTGCCATAGGACTATATTAATCCTGCAAATCAGATCCGGATAGTTCCAGATTAGGCCATACGATGATCGGGTTTTGTCTGCCAGGCGTCCCGGGCTTACCTGTTCGCGTAATCAGGCCTCGTCCTGGTAGGCTGATAACGGTGGACAGGCGCAAATCAGATTCATATCCCCGAATACGTTGTCGACGCGACCCACCGGTGCCCAGTACTTGTCCTCCCGTAACGAGGGTAGAGGGTAGGCTGCCTGTTCGCGGCTATAAGCATGGTTCCATTCATCCGCACTGACCATGTCGACGGTATGCGGTGCGTTTTTAAGCGGATTATCTTCGGCATCCATTTCACCGTCTTCTATCGCCTTAATCTCTTTTCTGATTGATATCATCGCATCGCAAAAACGGTCGATTTCTTCCTTTGATTCACTCTCGGTTGGTTCGATCATCAAGGTGCCCGGTACTGGAAATGACATCGTCGGTGCATGGAATCCATAGTCGATTAAGCGTTTGGCGATATCGTCAACGCTGATACCGGCTGTTTGCTTGACGATGCGCGTGTCGATAATGCATTCGTGGGCTACCAGACCATTGGGACCGGTATAAAGAATCGGGAAATGTTTATCCAGGCGATTGGCAATATAGTTAGCATTGAGAATAGCGATGGCGGAGGCTTTGGGCAATCCCTGCTGCCCCAACAGCGTAATATAGGCCCAGCTAATCGGTAATACACTGGCGCTGCCATATGGAGTCGCGGATACCGGTCCGGTCGAATTCTGCAGGTTTTCGATGTTGGTCGAGGGTAGAAATGGTTTTAAGTGTTCGCGAACACCGATCGGGCCAACCCCGGGGCCACCACCTCCATGTGGAATACTGAAGGTTTTGTGCAGGTTCAAATGCGATACGTCTCCACCAAATTTACCCGGGGCGCAGAGGCCGACCATCGCGTTCATATTTGCGCCGTCGATATAGACCTGCCCACCGTGTGAATGGATCAGTTCGCAGACGTCGGTAACGTCGTCTTCGAATACACCGTGGGTGGATGGATAGGTAATCATGATGGCTGCAAGCTCATTGCTGTGCTTCTCGGCCTTGGCTCTCAGTTCTTCCATATCGATATTGCCCGATTTCGCAGTGCCTACGACGACTACCTTCATGCCGGCCATCTGTGCCGATGCCGGGTTGGTACCGTGTGCGGAAGCAGGGATCAGGCAAATATTACGGTGACCTTCATTACGGCTTTGATGGTAACCCTTGATCGCCAGAAGGCCGGCATACTCTCCCTGTGCCCCCGAGTTGGGTTGCAGCGATACGGCGTCGTATCCGGTACAGGCGCAAAGCATTTGCTCGAGCTCGATGAATAACTGTTGATAACCCTGGGCCTGGTCTAGCGGCACAAATGGATGTACGCGACCGTATCCCGGCCAGGTGACCGGCACTAACTGGGTGGCGGCATTCAGTTTCATAGTGCAGGAGCCCAGTGGAATCATACTGCGGTCGAGCGCAAGATCCTTATCGGCGAGTTTGCGCATATAACGCATCAGATCGGTTTCCGAGTGGTGTTTATTGAATACCGGGTGGGTCAGGTACTCACTGGTCCGTATCAATGCTTTCGGCAGTGAAATTTTAACCCTGCTATCGATCTCGTCAAGTGACGCCTCGTCACCCCGGTCATGGGTAAAGATATTGAATAGTTTTTCAATATCACCAGGGATCGCCTTTTCGTCGAGCGAGATGCCGACAGTATTCATGTCTACGTAGCGCAGGTTAATCTTTTCAGAGCGCGCCGCGGCCATCACAAACTCGGTTGCATTGCCGGTGGTTACAGTAATCGTGTCAAAAAAATGCTTGGTTGGTACGGTATGTCCCAGCTGGCGTAACCCCTCAGCGAGTATTATCGTGAGACGGTGAATACGCTGGGCGATACGGCGAATTTCATCGGGTCCGTGATAGACTGCGTACATGCTTGCCATGATCGCGAGCAGGGCCTGGGCGGTGCAGATATTACTGGTCGCCTTTTCACGGCGAATGTGTTGCTCGCGCGTTTGCAGGGCGAGGCGTAATGCGGGCTTGCCACGGCTGTCGATCGAAACGCCAATCAGGCGTCCCGGCATCGAGCGCTTGAATGCCTCGCGTGTGGCCATGTAGGCAGCGTGGGGTCCGCCATAACCCAGTGGTATGCCAAAGCGTTGAGAAGTACCGACTACAACGTCAGCGTCGAATTCTCCCGGTGGTTTGAGCAGGGTGAGGCTAAGTAGATCGGCCGCAACCGCGACCAGGGCCTTGCGTTCGTGTACCTGTTGTACCAGTTCGTGGTAATCGTGAATTTCACCAGTGGAGCAGGGGTATTGCAACAACACACCGAACAGGTCCAGTTCGTCGAGATCTTTGAGTGGGTCACCGACGACGATTTCAATGCCAAAATGCAGCGCCCGATTGGCTACCACGGCGATAGTTTGCGGATGGCAGGAGTCGGCAACAAAGAATACGTTGCCCTTGCTTTTAGACATGCGCTGGCACAGGGTCATTGCCTCGGCAGCCGAGGTCGCCTCGTCCAGCATCGACGCATTCGCGATCTCCATGCCGGTTAAATCGCTGATCATGGTTTGAAAATTTAACAGAGCTTCGAGGCGGCCCTGTGAAATCTCTGCCTGGTAGGGCGTGTAGGCGGTATACCAGGCCGGGTTTCTTAGTAGATTACGTTCGATCACGGTCGGTGTCTGGGTATTATAATAGCCCATGCCAATGAACGACTTGTACAATTGGTTTCGGGTTGAAATCTGATACAACTTGTCGAGAACCTGGCGCTCGGATCTGCTGGTCTTTACCGCCAGTGTTTTTTTACGTCGAATAGTTGGCGGTACCACCTTGTCTACCAGCTCGTCCAGGCTTTTCATACCGAGCTCGGTGAGCATCGCCTGTTCGTCGGCTGGGCCGGGACCAATATGTCGACGGATGAAGTCATTGTATACATCCAGGTCTTTTAACTTCAGGTCAAAATTCGTCATGCGATCAATCTCCGGCGTGGGGTTAGCATAGAAGCGTTATGATAAATTATTTTTTGCATTTCATCCTTTAATTGTTATGAAAAGATAACTTAGGGTACCTCTGATCAATTCTGGGTGAATCGGGTTGTGATTCAAAATGCCGGGGCGCCGGACCGTTCAGCTCAAGGCGTCGAACGCAAGGCCGCTCATCGACATCCTGTCGCCGCGGCACTGGCACTTCCCTATGCTGCGTAGCAGGGCTATTGCTAAGTTTCACAAAGCTACCGCTCCTGCTCACGCGCCTCATCGGAACGCCGCACCGCTACATCCATGTAGGCGACGCAGAAATTGATCATTTTGGGTACAACGCGATCATTCATGAATTGATCAGAGGTTCCTTAGATTAAAAATTAGGAGGACATTGCAATTCTTCTTACCGGGTTATTGCGAGTAATTAACTAATAAATTTTTATCGAGTAGTAGACGTCAGGCAAGAAATCATAGAGGACTAGCAGTCCGACAGACTGCTATTTTGCGTAGCTGGCTATAACAACAATCAGTTGTACTGGCGGATTATCAGCGAATCCCCGCGCTGTACCAGTTCCATATTCTTTAGCACGTTCATGCCCAACAGAATTTGGTCGTCAGGTAGTCCGGGGTTCAGGTGTGCCTTAATATCGGTTAATAAGATTTCCCCCAATTTCAGTTCGTCTAACCTGGTCGAATAGACACTAACGACTCCATTGGCAGTGGAAACACTGAAAGAGCGACCAGGCTTAAGTTGTAAATATTTTTGCAGGTTTGCCGGTATACTAATTTCAGTTGCCCCGGTATCCACCAGAAAGGTAACCGGCTTGCCATTGATCTCGCCATCAAAAACATAGTGTCCGTAGCGGTTTCGTTCCAGCACAATTTCCTTGAACTGACTGGATTGAGAAGTTGCAACCGACTGGTTGGGATTGGATTGATGGTCAATAACTTTTGAGAAAATCAGCGCCAGTAGCAGAAAACCCAAAATCCAGCCGCTGACTGTGAACATCATGCCGAGTTTTTTAGTAGAATGCTGCATAAAGGCTTAAGTATAGGCTGTTCTTACAATTTCAATTTATAGGTCAGGGTTATATGTCTGGTAACAGTTTCGGAAAATTATTTGTCGTCACATCATTTGGTGAAAGTCATGGTGCTGCGATCGGCTGTATTGTGGACGGATGTCCGCCGGGGCTGGAATTAAGCGTAACGGATTTACAGGATGACCTGGATCGCCGCAAGCCTGGAACCTCGCGTCATACCACGCAACGGCGCGAAGACGATGCAGTGCAAATTCTGTCGGGTACTTTTGAGGGTAAAACCACGGGTACGCCAATCGCATTGCTGATCTTTAATCAGGATCAACGCTCGAAAGACTACAGCAATATCATGAATCAGTTTCGACCGGGTCATGCGGATTACACCTATACGCAAAAGTACGGTTTTCGCGATTACCGGGGCGGCGGTCGTTCGTCGGCCCGGGAAACGGCAATGCGTGTCGCGGCCGGTGGCATCGCGAAGAAATATCTGGCCGAGCGCTGTGGCATTCAAATACGCGGTTATCTCTCGCAGCTCGGGCCGCTAAAACCGGAAAAGTTTGACTGGGAAGAAGTCAATAACAATCCATTTTTCTGTCCCGATGCGACTATGGTGCCATCGATGGAAAAGTACATGGATGCACTGCGCAAGGAAGGCGAGTCCATCGGCGCGAAAATTTCTGTGGTTGCCAGCGGTGTACCACCGGGGCTCGGTGAACCTATTTTTAATCGTATCGATGCCGACATAGCGCAGGCAATGATGAGTATCAATGCGGTGAAGGGTGTCGAAATCGGTGCAGGATTCGATAGTATCGAGCAAAAAGGCACTAGCCACCGCGATGAAATTACTCCTGAAGGATTCCTGTCGAATAACGCCGGCGGCACGCTCGGCGGTATTACCTCGGGCCAGGATATACGGGTCAATATCGCCCTGAAACCAACTTCGAGCATCCACCTGCCGGGCAAAACGATCGATCTGGATGGTGCGCCAGTGGAAATCAGAACCAAAGGTCGTCACGACCCCTGCGTCGGAATTCGCGCCACACCAATTGCCGAGGCGATGATGGCGCTGGTATTAATGGATCATTATTTACGCGATCGGGCGCAAAATGGAGATGTCGAACGGCGGACCCCCGTTGTTCCCGCCAGTGTATAATTGGTTTGAAAAAGAGACTTGTTAAATGATTTTTCGCGCCGGAGGTCGTAAATTAGCGCTATTTTCCCGGCGGGTGTATCAGTAGCACGGGAATACCTGCTTTTTGCGCCAGGGTATCGGCAATGTTTCTGAAAAAGAAGCGAGTCACGCCTACATGGGCACGGGTGGACATGGCTAACAGGCTGATATTGTCTTTGTTGATTACACTCAATATTGTTTTAATGGGATCCTTGCCGAAACCCACCACAGTTGAGACATTATAGCCCGCTGCTTTGAGACGGTTGGTGACCGGCATCAGTTCGGCCTCGACGTGGGCTTCTATGTTGTCTTCTTGCTGGGTGGCATAAATCGGGTGAAGTGTCGGTTTAACCGACTCATCGCCTGGCATAGGTACATAACCGGCCCCCAGATCGGGTTCGCCAAAGCCAGCGCCGGTGGGTGGATTGGTTACAAAAAATAAAATCAGGTCATTGTCGCCAGCAGAAATAAGATTTTCCACATAAGGTAATATTTTCTGGCTAAGCTCCGATTGGTTCAGCAGAATTAAAACTTTATTATTGGACATGGCTAAATCTCTCTGGGGTTGATATTGATAGTTTGAACGCTATGTTACTTGCATAAAAACCCCAGTCAAACAATTGTCTTAAAGCCTACCCTGTCAATATTAAGTAATATACCGATATTGGTTGCAAGATGGCTGAATTATAAGGGATAGATGGGCATGTGAATTACGGTCGGGACAGTTCAAGACAGCCCATAGAGGGTTTCAACAATTGGACAATCTGATACGTTACCAAGCGAACATTGCGCCGCGAGATCCTTGAGAGCTCGCTCTAGTTTTCGCAGATCTGTAATTTTGCTCTTCACGTCTTTTAGATGGTTCACAGTTAATGTGTGGACTTCACTACAGGCCATTGCTCCGCTATCGACCAGAGTAAGAAGAGTGAGAACCTGCTTGAGGCTAAATCCCAGATCACGACTGCGTTTAATAAAAGCCAGACGATTGAGTTGTGGCCCATTATATAGCCTCTGACCTCCCTCGCTTCGCTTCGGCCTGGGCATCACCCCAATCCGCTCATAGTAGCGAATGGTTTCTATATGGACTCCTGTCCGTCGAGACATTTCGCCAATCAGAAGGTCTTGCATCGAAGTTATCTGGGTCATCGCAACTTTCCCTTGCAGCTGTAGTCACTACAGGTTTTATTATATAGCACTGTAACTAGTTTTACACAGGATTTAATCCTGAACATATTTGCAATCGCGGGGGTTGAACAATATGAATCCTAATAATTTGCTCAAAATTGGAGTGGTCGGTACCGTTATTGCGGCTTTATGCTGCTTTACACCAGTGCTCGTTATTCTACTCGGAACCATCGGGCTTTCCGCTATGGTCGGGTATCTCGACTATGTATTGTTCCCGGCGCTGGCTTTCTTTCTCGCGCTGACTATTTACGCCCTCTGGCGACGCCAGTCAGCTGAAGATAATAGTAGCGATGCCAAACCTTAATGGAGTTTTTGACCTGGCGGTAATTGGTGCCGGATCGGCCGGTTTTTCGGCAGCCATTGCCGCGGCAGAGCAGGGTGCACAGGTGATTTTGATCGGCCATAGCACCATCGGTGGGACCTGTGTGAATGTCGGTTGCGTGCCTTCGAAAACCATGATCCGTGCCGCTGAAACACTGCATCAGGCTAGAACAGCGAGCCGTTTCGATGGAATCCGGGCCAGTGGCTCGGTTACCGACTGGTCTGCGGTGATGGCGGATAAATCCCGACTGGTTTCAGAACTTCGCAAGGCAAAGTACACTGATATTCTTCCGTCCTATGAGTTTATTAAATATCGGGAGGGCAAAGCCCGTCTCGCAGAAGGTGGTGTATCGATCGATGGAGACTTCGTCAAGGCGAGCAAAGTTATCATAGCTACCGGTAGTTCGGCTTCGTCGCCGCCGATCGAGGGCATCGACAATGTACCCTGTCTTACCAGCACTACCGCGCTCGAACTCGATCACCTGCCGGCCTCATTGATTATCATCGGGGGTGGGGTGATCGCCTGTGAGCTGGGCCAGATGTTTGCCCGCATGGGGACGGACGTGACTATCCTTTGCCGTTCCCGCCTGCTGCCGTTGGGCGAACCGGAAATAAGCGAAGCACTGAAGCAGTCTTTGCAGGCCGAAGGTCTAAACCTGCTGTGCGGTGTCAGTTATCAATCGATTACCAAGAATGGAGACCTATGCCTTGCTTATCAACATGGAGGCAGCCACCACAAGCTCATCGCCGAACAAGTGCTGATGGCAACAGGGCGTCGCGCTAACTCCGACGACCTGGGCCTCGAAGAAATGGGAGTGGAATTGTTAGCCAATGACGGTATCAAGGTAGACGACCGGATGCGTACCACGCGCAACGGCGTCTATGCAGCAGGTGACGTTACCGGAAGGGATATGTTTGTTTACATGGCTGCTAATGGTGCAAAAATTGCGGCGCAAAATGCGTTAAATGGCGATAGCCGACAGTATGATAATTCCGTCATGCCCGAGGTAGTATTTACCGATCCGCAGGTCGCCCACGTAGGATTAACTGAAGCTGCTGCGCGTGAGGCTGGATTTGATGTCAAAACATCGATCCTCGGTCTGGAGAATGTGCCGAGAGCGCTTGCCGCGCGTGATACCCGCGGGCTAATAAAGCTGGTCGCAGACGCTAATACCCGAAAACTAATCGGTGCCCACATTCTGGCGCCCGAAGGCGCTGACAGTATTCAAACTGCCGCCATTGCGATTAAAGCCGGAATGACAATCGACGAACTGGGAGGTATGATTTTCCCTTACCTGACCACGGTTGAGGGATTGAAACTTGCAGCCCAGGCATTTGATAGAGACGTATCGAAACTGTCTTGTTGCGCGGGCTAAAGCCAGGTTAGCTTATGTTTTAAATTGATTGATCGAGGCCCTGCAATATTTCTCGATAAATCAACCGGGCAAAGCGTGTTTTGCGTGCTTCTGTCTTTTCACCGTTGTAGGTTCGCCAGAGCTGGCGTAAATTTTGGCGATTCGTATTGACTTGTTCCAGTAAAAGCTCTTCGATTGCGTCGATGCCACGATCAACGATTTGATCGCGCCAGTATTCGGCGCGGTGGTGGCGTTGTATCTGACTATGGCTCGACTGCTCGAATTGTTCCAGTGCCGCGAAAATGGAGCCGGTATCTCGTGCACGTAGTAGCTTGCCGATAAACTGATAGTGTCGTTTCAGGGCGCTTCGCTTGTTCTGGATTTTATGCGCTAGTGCGATGGCTTCCCTGACAGGTTCGTCGAGTGGAATACGATCCAGCTGCTCACTAGACAGGGCTGCCAGGCGTTTACCCAGTTTTTGTATCTCGTAACTTTCCTGCTTGAGCCGGGTTTTGCTGACAAACTCTAGCTCCTCAGGGCTGTTATTCTTTATTTCGTTTTCCATAAGGGGATAAGCTAGAATGGGTCCATGAACGATAAAAACAAAAGCATGTTAGCACTTCCTGATGCCGAATCATTTAAAAACATCGTCGCAGAAACCCTGAAAATGGCCGGGGACAGGGGTGCTTCTCAGGCCGAGGTCGGTTTATCGGTATCGCAGGGATTATCGGTTGCTGCCCGCATGCGATCAGTCGAAACCATAGAGCACCAGCAGGACAATGGCCTCGGTATCAGTGTTTATTTCGGCCAGCATAAAGGCAGTGCCAGTACCTCCAATCTTGACCCCGAGGCAATCCGAAAAACGGTCGAAGCTGCCTGTAATATTGCCAAATATACCTCCGAGGATCCCTGTACCGGCCTCGCCGATGCGGATTTAATGGCGCATCAGTTTGCCGAATTGGATTTGTATCACCCATGGGAAATTTCTCCAGAAGCGGTGATCGAGATGGCTATCGAATGTGAAAATGCTGCACTCGAATTTGATAAAAAAATTATTAATTCGGAGGGCGCCTCGGTTGATTCAAATACCGGTGTATCGGTTTACGGTAATAGCCACGGATTTTTGCAGGCCGATCACACAACACGGCACAGTATCAGTTGCTCGGTGGTGGGTGAGTCCGGGGGTGGTATGCAACGTGATTACTGGTATGAAATCAGCCGTAATCCCGATCATTTAGCCAGCGCCAGGGCAGTCGGTTTAAAGGCTGCAGAGCGCACGCTAAAACGGCTCGACGCGCAGAAGCTGAAAACCCGGCAAGCGCCGATACTTTTTGTGCCAGAAATTGCACGTGGCCTGATCGGTCATTTCACTGCCGCCATTAGCGGCCCGGCGCAGTACCGCAAAGCCAGCTTTTTGCTCGATTCGGTTGATACCAGGGTATTCCCTGAATTTTTACAGCTGACCGAGTATCCCTTTGAATTGCAGGGCCTGGGGTCGGCAAATTTTGATTCGGAAGGCGGCCGTGTCGGGCAGACCGGTCGGTTTAGGGGGGGTGCGATACAGGATTATCTGCTGGATAGCTACGCGGCGCGAAAGCTTGGGCTGCAATCAACCGGGCATGCAGGCGGTGTGCACAATTTAACCCTGCAAGATACGGGAAAGACTTTTGATGAATGCGTCAAAACCATGCATCAGG
>PVMK01179811.1_pt1 | contig 36581 bp, 36 predicted proteins | sample 1853481 | NCBI WGS metagenome assembly PVMK01 (sample SAMN08533507, study PRJNA380276) | Marine sediment metagenome, whole genome shotgun sequencing project. | reverse complement strand
GGATCTTGCTTCAGCCTCCGGTAAGCTCCGGATTCCAACAGCCAGGCCAGGGCCGTGGCCGTATCGGGTGACCGTACCTGCAACTTCTGACAACGGCTCCTGATGGTAACAGGGAGCCGGGATGGATCATTGGAAAGCAGTATGATGACGGCATCGCCGGGTGGCTCTTCCAGGGTTTTCAGCAAGGCGTTGGCGGCATTCCTGTTCATGGCCTCGGCTGGTTGAACCAGGGCTGCTTTTTTTTCGCTGATCGTGGTGGTCAGCTGCAGGAACGAAATGAGTTGACGAACCTGATCTATTACAATCTCAGTCCGTAATTTTCCGCTTTTATTCAGTTCAAAGGACAGGATACGAAAATCGGGATGCGCGCCGGACACCAGCAATTGGCAGGATCTGCAGTTGCCGCAGGCCGGCAAGCTGTTCTCCAGGCACAGCAGCGCTGCTGCCAACTCCATCGCCAGGCCTTGCTTCCCGGTACCGGGCTGACCGGATAATAGGAAAGCGTGCGCCAGTCGATTACCCTGCAGGCGTTTACGAAATTCCTCACGCACCGGGTCCAGCCATGCCATGGTCACTGGCCCAGCCTCCTTTGCAGCACGGATTCGATCTGTAACCACACCTGGTCCATATTGCCGGAAGCATCAATGATTTCAAATCGATCAGCACTGGATTTTGCACGCGCCAGGTACGCTTGCCTGACCCGCTTGAAAAACTCCGGTGATTCCTGCTCGAAACGATCAGCTTCTCCCCGGCGCGAGGCACGTTCCAGCCCCTGCTCCACGGGCAGGTCGAGCAGCAGGGTGAGGTCTGGCTGCAGGTCGCCGTGCACCATCTGTTCCAGTGCGGTAATCCACTCCAGGGGCATTTGCCGGCCGCCCCCCTGGTAGGCCCAACTTGCGTCCGTGAAACGGTCACATAACACCGTGTCGCCACGCGCCAGGGCCGGGCGGATCAGCTCTTCAAGGTGTTGTGCGCGCGAGGCAAACACGAGCAGAAGCTCCGACTGGCCGGACAATTCTCCATGCTGGTCATCCAACAGTATGGCGCGAATTTTTTCGGCCAGGACGGTGCCGCCGGGTTCCCGCGTCCTGACCACACGGTGACCATGGGATTCCAGCCAGTCGGCGAGGCGATCCATCATCGTTGATTTACCCGCGCCCTCCCCGCCTTCAATGGTTATGAACTTGCCTTTCATCAATTTCCTTTGATCAATCTGTTTACCGCCTGCTGGTGCTCTTGCAGTGTGGTCGAAAAAGTATGTCCACCGGTTCCGTCTGCAACGAAATAAAACGTATCCCCGGCATCGGGCCGGGCTGCCGCCAAAAGCGACGCTCTGCCCGGCATGGCGATGGGCGTCGGTGGCAGGCCGAAGCGTGTGTAAGTGTTGTAAGGCGTGTCGGCTTTCAGGTCATCGCGGCGGATATTGCCGTCAAATGAATCGCCCATGCCATAGATTACCGTGGGATCCGTCTGCAGTCTCATCCCTTTTTGCAGGCGGCGGACAAAGACACCGGCAACCTGCCCGCGCTCTTCCTCTTTTCCGGTTTCCTTTTCAATAATCGAAGCAAGGATAAGCAATTCGTAAGGCGAGTTCAGGGCAGATCATCATGCCTGGCTCTCCATGCACTCGCCAGTTCCTTTTCCATCGCCTTGTGAGCCCGCTCAAGGATATCGTAATCGGAGTCACCCCTTGTGAACTGGTAGGTTTCCGGAAAAAACCAGCCTTCCGGGTGATCAAGGTCCAGCCTGGAAATTATGCTGGCCCCGGTTTCATCCCCAGCTTCACTGGAGTCCGGGTCCAGGGTCTGCTTCAGCACCTCATTTTCTGCCAGGGCGTGCAGCAATTGGGTGAAGGTCCAGCCTTCGACCAGGGTAAAACGATACTGGACCACGGCGCCACTGGACAACAACTGCAAAAGCCCGCGCGGTGCGATTCCGGGATTCAGCTGATATTCTCCTGTCTTGATCGCGGGTGGTTCGAGCCGCATCAATAATCTCCACTGCCAGGAATCACGGGTAAAACCGGCCCCGGCGAGGTGCTTGATGATGATGCTGCCTGATGATCCGGGCTCGACCTGAAGCACATAAGCCCCCACCGGCAGGCTCAACGGAGTTGCCAGGAAACGCTGGTACTGTTGAACGGCAAACAGGGCCGCAATGCCCGCCATGAGCACCAATATGCCTGCTATTACCAGGAAGCGCTTCATCGGCGAAAATCAGGCCTGTGGGGTGGGTGGGTTCATGCTGTCCCCTAGCCATTGCTGGATTTCCCGCGTCACCGGCCCTATCGAATATTCCCATTGATCTATGCGGGTAACCGGGAATATGCCGCGTACCGAATTGCAAACAAACACTTCATCGGCTTCCGGCAGCATATCGAGCTTGATCCTTCTCTGTTGGCAGCGTGATTTAAACGCTTTGAGGATATTCGCCCTCATCACGCCGCGAACACCGCAACGATCCATGCGCGGTGTCAACAGGCTGTCACCGCACACCAGGAATATATTGGAAGAAATTGCGCTGATGACATGATCTTCGGGGTCAAGCAGGATGCCCTCGTGAATGGCCTTGTCATTCCATTCCGCCCTGGCCAAAACCTGTTCCAACCGGTTCAGATGCTTCAGGCCTGCCAGGGCCGGTTGCAGCCCAAGCCGCAGTGTGCAAATCCGGGTGCGGATGCCCGTTTCAACCAGCTTGCCCGGATCCGCAGGCCATGCGTAGGAACAGACAATACGGTTGGCTTTAACCTGAGAATCCGGAGCATAACCCCGGCCCGAGGTCCCCCGGGTAATGATGATCTTGACCACGCAGTTTTGATGCCCCGCACTCACGGTTTGCACTTCCCGGAACAGGATAGCCTGGGGAGTTACCGGGAGACCAAGCTGATCACAGCCGGCGGCCAGCCGATCCATGTGCTCTTGCCAGAAACGGGGCTGTCCATGCAATATCGCCATGGTTTCGAACAGGCCATCTCCGTATTGCAGCCCGCGGTCAGCGGCCAGGACCCGATCCGAAATTTCACCATCTACCAGGCATTCAAGCATGTCTTCTCTCCTTCACCCGCATTGACGAATTTGCCGTGCGATTCGACAGCCAACAGCATTCCCCGCGCCTTGTCGCGGGTCTCGCGCACTTCGTGATCTGCTACGGAGTCCGCCACGATGCCGCCACCTGTGCGGAATTGAAAATGCCTACCCTGAACCAGCATGCTCCTGATCAGTATATTAAGATCCAGGCTGCCATCGCGGCCAAGGTATCCCATCGAACCGGTATAATAACCCCTTCCCCGGCCTTCCAGTTCCGCAATGATCTCCATGCACCGGACTTTGGGACAGCCGGTGATCGTTCCTCCCGGGAAAACCGCCCTGATGACGTCGACCGGGCTGGCGTCGTCAAACAACTCACCCCGCACATTTGAGACGATGTGGTGAACATGGGCGAAGGATTCCACCACCATCAGTTCATTGACTTCCACCGTGCCGGATTTACACACTCGCCCCAGGTCGTTTCTTTCCAGGTCAATCAGCATGATGTGTTCCGCCCGTTCCTTGAGATTGCTGATTAATTCATCTGACAGGGCCTGGTCCTGGCCAGTATCGGCTCCGCGGGGCCGGGTGCCTGCAATCGGCCGGGCCTGGATATGGCCATCCCGAATCTGCACCAGCCGTTCGGGCGATGAACTCAGGATCACGCTGTCCCGCCAGCGCAGCAAACCGGCAAAGGGAGCCGGATTGAATTGCTGCAGCGCTTGGTACAGGGCAGCGGATCAGCAACGCTACAAAAAGCCCCGCTCCAGGACCGGGAAATATTGACCTGGAAAACATCACCTGCCAACAGGTAATCGTGGATTCTGGACACGGAAGCCGTGTACCGTTGCGGATCTTCTTCGTCCAGACTGCTCAGCTCTCCCACCCCGGCATTACCGGCCCGCACCGGCCCGCGGTCAATGCATGCAATGATTTGGGCGAGTTCATCATTTGACTCCGCCACAGCGAGCGATCGGTCGCGAGCAGGGTCCTGCGGATCGTGAAAAATGATAATCGCCCCGCGGCAGCGGTGAGCGATTGCATCGGGTATCCCGGTCCGGTTGGGCGGGAGGTCAAGCGTGCTTTCTATCTCTGCGGCCATCTCATAACCGAGATAAACAAACCATCCACCCGTAAATGGCAGGTTGGTTTCCCTGAAACCGGTTCGCTCGCTCTGGTACCAGGACTCCAGGCGCTCAAAAAATGAATCCCCCGCACCCGGACCTGACACGCCGCCGTCCGCATCAAGTACAAGTACTTCGTCTCCTGCGAACAGCAACAGGCTGTGCGAACCCAGCGCACCCCTGGCGGAGCTTTCCAGCAGATAGGGAAACTGGTTTGGAAAAGCCCCGCAAAGACCCGGAAGATCCGGTGAGTGATCAAGCCACTGGGAAAAGGTATTTGCTGTCACCTTGAAGGATTACTGGTTTATTTTTGAAACTGTTTAAAGACCAGTGTGCCGTTGGTGCCGCCAAAGCCGAAGGAATTGGACATCGCAACCTTGATCGGCATCTCCCTGGCCGTATTCGGTACATAATCGAGATCGCAGCCTTCACCCGGATGATCGAGATTGATGGTGGGCGGAGCAATGCCGTCGCGCATGGCAAGCAGGCTGAAGATGGCCTCGGCGCCACCGGCAGCACCCAACAGATGACCGGTCATGGATTTTGTGGAACTGACTGCCAGGCGCCAGGCATGCTCACCGAATGACGTTTTGATCGCATCCGATTCCGCCCGGTCCCCCAGGGGGGTCGAAGTGCCGTGGGCGTTGATGTAATCAACTTCATCCGGATTAATGCCGGCATCGCGCAAGGCGATTGTCATGCAACGGCTCGCGCCTTCACCATCTTCCGGTGGGGCCGTCATGTGATGGGCATCGCCGCTCATGCCGAATCCGGCAATTTCGCCATAGATCGTGGCGCCACGCCGCTTTGCGTGCTCGAGTTCTTCGACCACCACAACGCCGGCTCCATTGGCAAGAACAAATCCATCCCGCTCCCCGTCCCAGGGACGGCTGGCTGCCGCGGGGTCGTCATTGCGGGTCGACATGGCCTTGGCTGTAACAAAGCCGGCCATTGCCGTTGGTGTCGTTGCGTATTCCGTGCCACCCGCCACCATCACGTCAGCATCACCGTATTTGATCATGCGCGCGGCCAGTCCGATGTTGTGCGTTGCTGTCGAGCAGGCACTGACTACCGCGATGTTCGGACCCTTGTAGCCATAACGGATGGACAGGAATCCACTCACCATGTTGACGATTGAACCGGGGATGTAAAACGGTGAGACCCGGCGTGCCCCCCGGTCCCGGTAAGTCAGCATCGTGCTTTCAATGGTTGAAATCCCACCAATGCCGGCCCCGACTGCGAATCCAACCCGCTCGGGATCGATGCCGTTGTCATCAGCGAGAAGGCCGGCATCGGACATGGCTTCCTGGGAAGCAACCATACCGTAATGGATGAATTTGTCGGAGCGGCGCACATCCTTGCCGGGCATGAAATCCGTCGCATCGAAGTTCCTGATTTCCCCGGCAATCATGGTGGCCAGCTGTGAGGCGTCAAACTCCGTGATCGGGCCAATGCCACTACGGCCATTACAAATAGCGTCCCAGGACGCTGCGACGGTATTGCCGACCGGCGACAATAGTCCCAGGCCTGTTACAACAATACGACGCTGCGACACGATAAATACCTCACGGAGTTCACATATTCAGGGCACAAAACAAACAACGGCCGGCGAAAGGCCGGCCGCCCTGAACCATACGGAATGGAATTCTTCAGACGTTTGCTGATACGTAATCAATGGCCTGCTGAACACTGGTGATTTTCTCTGCATCTTCGTCAGGAATTTCACACTCGAATTCTTCTTCCAGCGCCATGACGAGTTCAACAGTGTCCAGGGAGTCTGCGCCAAGATCATCGACAAAAGACGCGCCCATGGTGACTTCGTCTTCTTTGACTCCGAGTTGTTCAATTACGATTTTTTTGACGCGTTCTTCAATACTGCTCATTTTATGTAGATTCCTCTATCGGGGTTGCAGGACCGCAATTTTAATGAATCTGCGGCTCCGATACCAGTTTTTTGCCATTCGCGGGAGTATGGTACTCCATCACGTTAAAAAAACATTAAATATTATAATATTCAATGCGTTACAAACCATACATAATACTATGTCATATACATGCCGCCGTTGACGTGCAAAGTCTGCCCGGTAATATAACTTCCCTGCCTGGATGCCAGGAACAAGACGGCGGCCGCAATGTCCCCGGGTTCGCCCAGTCGCTGCAGGGGAATATCGTTTAGCAGACTCTCTTTTTGCGACTCATCGAGCGCCCTGGTCATATCGGTGTCAATGAAACCGGGGGCCACCACGTTGACCGTGATACCGCGCGATCCGATTTCCCGGGCCAGTGATTTACTGAACCCTACCATGCCGGCTTTTGCAGCGGCATAATTTGTTTGGCCGGCATTACCGGTGGAACCGATAACCGAAGCGATACTGATGATCCGGCCTGAACGAGCTTTCATCATGCCGCGCAAACAGGCTTTGCTGAGACGGAAAACAGAGCGCAGATTGGTTTCAATGACCGCGTCCCAGTCCTCTTCTTTCATTCTCATCAGGAGCTGATCCCGCGTGATCCCGGCGTTGTTGACCAGGATGGCGGGCGCGCCCAGCATGGCCGTAACCCGGGAAACCAGGCCAACTGCTCCATCCGGGTCGTTGACATCCAGCACTTCTCCGCTACAGCCGTCCGCAATCCCCGCCAGGCGATCAGCAATAGCCGCCGCACCCTGTTCCGTGGTGGCCGTACCAGCGACTTTTGCGCCTGCTGCGGCCAGGGCGTCTGCGATACCCGCACCGATACCCCGGCTAGCGCCGGTGACGATCGCTACCTGCCCATCAAGCCCCAATTCCATAATTGATTCCATTTTATTGTTTAGTACTTAATCAGCGCCGAACCCCAGGTGAAACCACCACCAAAGGCTTCCAGCAGCAGCATATCGCCACGCTTGATTCTGCCGTCGCGAACCGCTTCATCCAGCGCCAGCGGGACGGATGCCGACGAGGTATTGCCGTGGCGGTCTATCGTTATCACTACCCGGTCCATATCCATTTCGAGCTTCCTGGCGGTTGCCGCAATAATCCTCAGGTTGGCCTGGTGCGGAATCAGCCAGTCCAGTTCCGACTTGTCCATGTTATTGGCTGCCAGAGTCTCATCCACAATTCTGCCCAGGGTTCGCACGGCGACTTTGAAGACCTCATTGCCCTTCATTAAGATTTCAGCCTTGCCATCGTTGTCCTCGAGCCCTTTGAAGCCTCGCGATACACCGACTTCCGTTTTCAAAAGATCAGCGTGATTGCCGTTGGCATGGATATGTGTGGAAAGAATACCGGGTTCCCCGGATGCCTCCAGAACCACGGCGCCGGCGCCGTCACCAAACAGCACAGCGGTCTCCCGTCTATTCCAATTGGTCAATTCGCTCAGGGTTTCTGCGCCGCAAACCAGCACTTTTTTCGCATCTCCACAACGGATGTACTTGTCCGCGATGCTGAGTCCGTACATGAAACCTGAACAGGCCGCGTTGACATCCATGGCGCCGCAATCCGGCAAGCCGAGCTTTTTCTGGATCAGGCAGGCGGTACTGGGGAAAATGAGGTCCGGAGTGGTCGTTCCCATGATTAACAGGTCTATTTCACCCGGGTCGACGTCCGCGGCTTCCAGCGCTTTGCGGCAGGCATGCTCAGCCAGCACAGTGGTGGGTTCCTCGTCACTGGAAATCCGGCGTTCGCAGATGCCCGTCCGCTCACGAATCCACTGGTCATCTGTATCCAGGACTTTTTCGAGATCGTGATTGGTGACCACTTTTTCCGGCAGATAGCTGCCTGTTCCAATGATTCTTGAGTAGATCACAATGTCGTCTCCAGATGATACTTGTGTATCGAAGCTTCTATTCTTGCCGGCACCTGTCTGCGTGCTTCACGACCGGCTTCAAGTATGGCGCGGGTCATGCCCATGCAGTCTGCTCCGCCATGACTCTTGATCACCACGCCGTTTAATCCCAGCAGCGGTACGCCATTATGCGATGAAGGGTCCCTTCGCGCCAGCAATCGCCGCAAACGCAGGACGGGCCAAAAGAGCGCCCAGGCGGCTGGCCCAGCTTTCTTTCATCGTTGCTTGCAGGTCTTTCATCTGCATCCGGGAAAGGCCTTCACTGGCCTTGATGATCAGATTCCCGGCGAATCCGTCACATACGGCAATGTCCACCTTGCCATTAAAAATGTCGTTGCCTTCGATAAAACCCGCATAATTCAGGGGCAGATCATTCAACAAGCCATGCGCTTCGCGGACCAGTTCATGGCCCTTGCTGTCTTCATGACCGACGTTGAGCAGGCCGACACTGGGGCTTTCAATTCCTTCTGCCAGGCTGGCCGTCACCGATCCCATCACAGCGAACTGCACGAGTTGTTTGGCGCTGACGTTCAGGTTGGCGCCCAGGTCAAGCAGGCCGGTATAGCCATCGATGTTGGGCACATAGCCCATCAGCGCCGGCCTCTGGATTCCTGGCAATGTGCCGATCAGCTTGACCCCCAGCACCATCATTGCCGTGGTGCTTCCACCACTGATACACGCGTCCGCCCTTGCCCCCGGCTACCAGTTCAAAAGCGTTCCACAGGCTACTGGCTTTCCCCCGCCGCAAAACCGCCGCGGGTTTTGCATCCATTGGAATAACGGAATCAGCCCCCTGGATGCGGATTCTTTCCCAGAATCCGGAAGGAGTGCCTGCAAGAAGGCTTTCGATTTTGCCTTCGTCACCGACCAGGGTAATGCACAATGCCTGGTCAGCTTTGAGTGCATTCAGCGCAGCAGGCAACGAAACGTCAAGGCCCTGGTCACCACCGTGGGCATCCAGGGCCACAATCGTCGTTGTGCTTGCACTCATATTGACGTTTCAGCCACGATTGTCAGACCCGGGACGGTCCTCGGGCCTTTATTCGTCGTCGTCAAATTCCACTACTGGCGTATCGATTACCTTGCGGCCCTTGTAATAACCCTCAGCGCTGACATGGTGGCGAATATGTGTTTCACCCGTGGTTGGTTCGATTGAAAGCGTCGGTGCTTTCAATGCGTCATGCGAACGGCGCATGCCACGCCTGGATGGTGTTTTACGACTTTTTTGAACAGCCATGGTTTAGTACTCCCAAATCAATTATTCAGTCTATTAATAAATTGCAGCCAAACATTTAGTGCTCAGCTCTTTTCAAGCATCCCGGCAAGTCCGGCAAACGGACGCTGAAGGGGTTCCTCTTTGTCAGCAGACAGCGGTCTGACTTCACCGTCTGTCGATAATTCAATTTCAGTCACTGCCGGATTCCTCGGTATCTGTGGCAAGGCCAGCAGCAACTCATCCTCGACCAGGTCCAGCAGGGCGAGCTTTCCAGTTTCATGCCCCCCCGTTTCCAATACGAGCGGCTCGTAATTTGACGGCATCATATCCTGTTCGGCAATATCCCGGACAACACCCAGAAAACTGGTTCTTTGCACCGTCTCCGTATAAGGTTCAAGACTTCTCTGGCAAAGCAGGATCAAATCTGCTTCCACGGTCACTTTAATAACGGCGATGCGTTGCCGGTCAAAATAAAAGCTTATTTCAAAGCCGGCTTCACCCCCGGCTGAAACCAGCAAAGGCGACAGACGCTGCATTCTTTTCAGCAGCATGGTACCCGCAAACACCCGTTGCCCTTCGGCTGCTTTCCAGGGATCTATAAAGTCTGGAAAATCACGGGACATAACGGCACAATACCAAATTCGGCTCAATACAAACGAACAATTTTACACCATATATGCACCCGCAGTCACATAATAGAACGATAATCCTGGCATCTTCCAGCCCCTACAGGAAAATGCTGCTGGAACGCCTGCCCCTGGATTTTACCGTGATCTCACCTTCAATCGACGAAACGCCACAGCCGGGCGAACCCCCTGGCGGCCTGGTTGCCCGCCTTGCGCAGGAAAAAGCACGGGCAGTTTCTGCTCAGCATCCAGATGCCCTGGTGATTGGTTCCGACCAGCTGGCTGTGTTCGAAAGCCGGATCATCGGTAAACCGGGCAGCGTGCACAAGGCAGTTGAACAGCTTCAGCAATTCAGCGGTAAGTGCGTGCGATTCCTCACTGCCGTGGCAGTCTGTTGTACCGAAACCGGTTTCTTCTCCAGCTCGACCATTACCACGGAGGTGTGCTTCCGGGTACTGGACGATTCCGAGATAAAGCGCTACGTGGCCATGGACAATCCGCTTGATTGTGCTGGCGGATTCAAATCCGAGGCCAGTGGCAGCACCCTGCTGACCCACATGAAGTCCGATGATCCTGCGGCCATCATCGGACTTCCCCTGATATGCCTATCAGCCATGCTTCGACAAGCCGGATTTCCTGTCCCTTGATTATGGTCAAATATCCGACTGTATCCATAGGTTAAAGTTACTCAATCTGGCATAATTACTAGCCCGTACGGAGTCAAATTATGAGTAATTCGGAATACAGGCACTGGCGTTTGGAGTTCGACATGGACCAGGTCTGCTGGTTGACGCTGGACCGGGCAGGAGAGTCTGCAAACAGCCTTTCAAACGAAGTACTGAGAGAACTGGAGCAAATTGTCACTTTCCTTGAGTCTGAGCCCCCTGCGGGCCTGGTGCTGCAGTCGGGTAAAAAAGGTTCTTTCATCGTCGGCGCCGATGTTCGGGAGTTCGAGCAAGTGGAAAGTGTCGAACAGGCCATGAGCGTGTTGCGTGAAGCCCATGATTTGTTCAACCGGATCGAGTCCCTGCAATTTCCAACTGCCGTCATCATCGAAGGTTACTGCCTCGGTGGCGGCCTGGAACTGGCCCTGTGTTTTGATTACCGCATTGCCAAAAATACCGATGGAACCCGGCTGGGTTTTCCCGAAGTACGCCTGGGGATCTATCCGGCTTTCGGCGGCAGCATGCGCAGCACCCGGCAGATTGGGGGATTCCAGGCGCTGCAGTTGATGCTGACAGGACGCATGCTTAGGGCTTACCAGGCCAAATCCATGGGGCTGGTGGACCAACTCGTCAGCCCGCATGCGGAATTGCGCTGGGCTGCCCGGCGGGCCGTCCTCAAAGGCCGCAAGAGCCGCGGCCCCGGGTCCATTGCCAAACTCAGCAATTGGACCCCGGTGCGTAAATTCCTGGCCGGCCAGATGAGAAAGCAGACTGCCGCAAAGGCCAATCCGATGCACTACCCTGCCCCGTTCGAACTGATCGACGCCTGGGAGGCGCATGGTAATAAGCCGCAAGAGATGCTGGACGAGGAAGCTACTCGCAATGCCCGTCTGATCACCGGCAGTACTTCGCGTGGACTCAGGCGCGTTTTCTGGCTGATGGAACGCCTCAAGGCTCAGGGTAAAAACAGCGATTTCAAAGCACGCCGGGTACACGTGATCGGCGCAGGCGTCATGGGGGGTGACATTGCTGCCTGGTGTGTGCTGCAGGGACTGGAAGTGACCTTGCAGGACCGGGAAATGAAGTACATTGAACCAGCCCTCAAGCGGGCGAGGAAGCTGTTTAAGAAGAAGCTCAGATCGCCCGCCCTGATTGCCGGAGCGCAAAGCCGCCTGATTGCAGATGTCGAAGGAACGGGCGTCGCGCGGGCCGATGTCATTATCGAAGCCATATTTGAAAATGCGGAAGCCAAGCGCGAATTGTTCAGGGCCATCGAACCGCAGATGAAGCCGGGCGCGATCCTGGCCACCAACACATCCGCCATTCCTCTGGATGAACTGGCAAGCGTACTTGAAAAACCGGCCCGCTTGATTGGATTACATTTCTTTAACCCCGTGGCGAAAATGCCGCTGGTCGAAGTTGTACTCGATAAAAACACCGACCCCGGTGAAGTACAACGCGGCTCAGCTTTCTGCGGCCAGATCAATCGCTTCCCATTGCCGGTCAAGAGCAGCCCGGGTTTTCTCGTCAACCGTGTGCTTTCTCCCTACATGTTGAAAGCAATGCAGATTCACCGGGAACGCGAGGTACCCATGGAAGCACTCGACAAGGCCGCCACGGAGTTCGGCATGCCCATGGGGCCGGTAGAACTGGCCGATACCGTAGGACTGGATGTCGGTCTCAGTGTCATGGGAATGCTGGGCGGTGAAGATGCTGCCGAAGACGCCGCACTGCTCAAATCCTATGTCGAGGAGGGCAAACTCGGCAAGAAATCCGGTGAGGGTTTCTACAAATGGAAGAAAGGAAAGCCGGTGAAGGATGCGGATGCATCTGAAGGCATCAATCTGCAGTCACTGGGCGAAGAACTGATGGCGCCTTACTTCGAGGAGTGCCAGGCCTGTCTTGAAGACGGGGTTGTCGCAGACAGCGATGTACTGGACGCCGGCATGATCTTCGGAACCGGCTTTGCACCCTTCAGGGGCGGCCCGATGTTCTACCTGGCGCAAAAAGAAGCATTGCACAGCATTGCAGAGTCAGCTGAGATCGAAGTCCTGGAAGAAGAATTAAACAGCGAAGAGGAGAACAAAGATGACTGAGCTGCTGCGCAAAATTGCAGTAATCGGCAGCAGCCGGATTCCTTTCTGCCGATCCAATACGATTTACGCTGATAAAACCAATATGGATATGCTCACCAGTGTCATCCAGGGTGTGGTGGACCGGTACGGACTGGATGGCGTCCAGCTGGATGAAGTCGTGGCCGGCGCGGTGACGACTCATGCGAAAGACTGGAACCTCGCCCGTGAAGCGCTGCTGTCCACGTCACTTTCGCCACTAACTCCCGGTATAACGCTGCAGCAAGCCTGCGGCACCAGCCTCCAGTCCGCCCTGATGATCGGCGCCAAAATCGCAAGCGGGCAGATTGAATGCGGCATCGCGGCGGGAACGGATACTACCTCGGATCCGCCCATCACCTTTGGCCGCAAGTTTTCGCAAAGGCTGGTCAAAGCCGGCGCCGCTCGTACAGCGAAACAGCGATTCAGGGCGTTCAAGGGATTCAGCCCGTCGGAACTCAAACCCGTGCTGCCCGCCAACAGCGAACCGCGCACGGGAATGTCGATGGGCCAGCATTGCGAACGAATGGCCGTGGAATGGAATATCCCCAGGGAAGACCAGGACATCATGGCCATGGAAAGCCATCATAAAGCCGCCAGGGCCTACGACGATGGTTTCTTCGATGACCTGGTGACGTATTGGGGCGGTGTCAGCAGGGACAACAACATACGCCCGGACTCCAGCGCGGAAAAGCTGGGCAGCTTGCGCACGGTGTTCTCGAAAGACGCCAGGGCCACGTTAACCGCAGGAAACAGCACGCCCTTAACCGATGGCGCCGCAGCAGTTCTGCTCGCTTCCGAGGACTGGGCCAAACAACACAAGCTGCCCGTACAGGCATACATAACCGCCAGCCGGACTTCAGCTGTAGATTTCATTAATGATGAAGGCCTGCTGATGGCGCCAACTGTTGCCGTAGCCGAGATGCTGCAGCGAACCGGCTTGTCCTTGCAGGACTTTGACTTTTACGAAATCCACGAGGCCTTTGCGGCCCAGGTTCTGTGCACCCTCGCCGCCTGGGAATCAGAAGAATATTGCACCGGCAGGCTGGGATTGAAGTCAGCACTTGGGCCGGTCGATCGTTCGAAACTCAATATCAAGGGCAGCAGCCTTGCAGTAGGCCATCCATTCGCTGCCACGGGTGCGAGGATTGTCGGCACGCTGGCGCAAATCCTGGAGGACGCCGGGTCCGGGAGAGGCCTGATTTCCATCTGCACGGCCGGAGGAATGGGTGTAGCGGCCATCCTTGAACGGTAACGCAGTATTTGCCGGCCAGAGGTAACACGCCTGCCAGGGTTTGCAGGGGTATACCATGTTCGTGAAAAACGCCGTGCCACCAAGCGCTTCCGCTTCCCAACGTTGTATTGCGTCATTCGCATGCTGTCCTGTGTCCTGAAGGTCTTGTCAGAGGGGCCGGGTTCTCTGCAAGTAGACACCCGCCAGCTGATGAACAAGCAGACAAGTCGTTATTATATGTATAGCGCATGATTCCGGAAATTGGCCTTTCAGGGAGGGATCGGCTAAGTCAGAAATACCTCAGGTGGGACCGAAGCTCGATAGACTTTGACGAGTCCATCCGGGCAGCGATGGCCAGCAACAGCTCCGCTGTTGCGCAGGCGTCGATCAGAGCATTGTGTGCTGTGTAGCGTGGCAGATTGTAGCTACTGCGCAGTTTGTCCAGGCGCAGGTCGCCATTGTGCACCGGCAAATCCCGCCGTTTCCTCATTGCCAGCTCCATATGCATGGTATCCAGCACCGTAAACGGCGGCGCAACACCGGCCCAGGAAACACAGGCCTTCTGCAAAAAAGCCACATCGAGGCTGGCGTGATGAAACAACCATACGCGACCACTGGCGGCCTCGAACAAGAGCTGAATCCCGGCTTCCAAAGACACGCCTTCGGCCAAATCGCTGTCCAGCAATTCGTGGATTGCTGCAGTGTGCCCTACCGACTGATCCACGTTAATCATCACATGCCGGTTGGCAGCAAAACGGACCCGGCCGCGATCCACTTGGGTCCAGCCAATGGAGATAATCTGGTTTTGCCGGGCATCCAGACCGGTCAGCTCAAGGTCAACGGAGATCAGTGGAGTATTGATAAGCCTGTCCACGTCCATTTCACCACATTCCGCCATGTAACGGGCCAGGCTTTGGTGCCTGCACTGCTGTGACAGTGCCCGGTACCGTCTGCGGTGACGCCAGCGCCTGAACATCAGTGGACCTGGTACCTCAATTCCAGCGCCTTCTGGGCTTCGACGACCAGCATGAAGGCAGCCTTGAGGTTGCGCTTCATCAAGGGCGAGAGATCTTCCGGCGGTACGAAGTTGCTTGGCTTTTCGCCGGCGGCCATCTGCGCAGCCTGGTGAGAGAGGCGGATCCGGTTTATCAGGACCAGCGCATCACGCATGCTGCCGGCATCTTCTTCATTCATCGCACCGGCTTCCACGGCCAGCTCGATCCGCCGGAAAGTGTTGGCCTCGCGTATCCCCGCCTCCAGGGCGCGCATCCTGACCAGGTCTGTAATCGGTACGATCCCCCGATGTTTCAGGTTGAGTCCCTCGCTGTGCGAACCATCATCTTCCTGCACGAAACGGCGGAAAAATCCCAGCGGCGGGCGATGGCTCAGCATGTTGGATGCCATGAATCGAAGAAAAATACGATTATCCCTGGCCCGGGTGCTGGCATGTTCCTGCAGTTGATCCACCAGTTTGACATCACCGTACACGCAACGGATGTCAAAGAATATGCTGCAGTGCATTACCGATTTCGGATCCGGCAGGTCGATCCAGCCATCAAAATGCCGTTTCCACCTGGCCAGAGAAACCCGCCATTTTACGTTGAGCGCCATGATCTCGCCGGGGCAATAGACGTAACCGAGTCGATCCAGGCCGTCGCATACCAGGTCGGAAAGTTTTGCGAAGTAGGCCGCTTCTTCCCTGTCTGCTTCGCGTTCGAGTACCAGTCCATTGTCCTGGTCTGTTTTCGCTGTTTGGTCCTCGCGGGCCTGAGAGCCAAAAACAACCCAGGCATAGGCCATTGGCGGCGGCCCCAGCTTTTGCTCGGCAAGCTGGATCAAGCGAACCGTGAATGCATCAGTGATGTGCGTGACCATCCGCCCAATCTGTTCAACTTCACGACCCAGGTTGACCAGGCGCTCAAACAGAGCCGGCAGACGCCGGCTTAACACGATCAGATCCTTGACCGAATTCTGCTTGTAGATATCACGCACAACGCGCAGGGGGTGTTCAGACTGTGCGCGGAGAATATCACCTGCGGTCACCAGCCCCACGGGCCTGTCCCCATCCATGACGGGCAGATGGTGGTAATTTTGCCTCATCATCAACAACAGGGCCGTATCCACGGCGGCATCCGCAGCAAGGCTCTTGGGATTGCCTGTCATTACCTTCTCGATGGCCTCACTGGAATCCAGGCCCTGGGCCAGCGCCCTCTGGCGCAGATCTTTGTCGGTGACAATCCCGCAGAGTTTTTCATCGCACATCACCAGTACACTCGATACGTTTTCGGCGCTCATTCGCTGTGCCGCCTCTCGAATGCTGACCACCGCGTCGACCATCACTGGCTCGCGTTTCAACAGGTCGCGAACCAGGGTGACTGCGTGATCTATTTGGGTGGCGGCGCTCAAACGGGACTTGAGATGACTGCTGAAATATTCGTTGATGAGTGGGTGTTCCGTGCGGAGCTTGTCGAAATCAACTGCGCTGAGGCGCCACAACAGGCAGTCTTCCTCGGCCTCGGCAATATAATCCTTCAATTCGCCATGGAAATAGATGCTGTGCCCGAACAATTCGCCTTCGGAACGCTTATCCAGAAACTTGTGTTTCTCATCCACCAGGCGCACCGCACCCTTGCGTATGATGGCCAGGCCCGGCGCAGGGCGGGAGGAAAAAATAATTTTTCCCTGCGGGCAGTATTCCGCCTCGAGCAGGCGGGTGAGCCTGTGCAATTGCCCGCTTTCCAGCACATTGAAAGGCTGGATCTTGTGCAGAAATTCTGCGATGTGGCTTACGTCGTGAAATTTTTTGGGCATGGCTTGATTGTAAAACTTATGCAGCACAAAAAAACAGGGCCAGCACGAATACTGGCCCTGTTTTGTCTTGCTTCGCGACCTGGATCAATGATCCACTGCAGAGCCCGAGCCTATAGGCACCCGGATATCTTCCACCAGGTGCTGGATATGCTCCGGTGGCGGAGGCGTAATTTTGGAAACAACATATGCAGAGGCAAAGTTAAGCATTGCCCCTACTGCACCAAATGCCTCGGGCGAAATACCCAGGAACCAGTTATCCGGCGTGTTTGCCGCCATCTCTGTTCCGGGAATAAAGAACCAGCCCTTGAACCAGAAGATGTAAATCAAGGTTGAAAACAGGCCTACCAGCATACCTGTGATGGCGCCAATATTGTCCATATTCTTGTTAAAGATGCCCATCATCAGGGCAGGGAATATCGACGATGCCGCCAGGCCAAATGCCAACGCTACTACCTGTGCCGCAAATCCGGGTGGATTCATACCCAGGTATCCAGCCACAAGAATGGCGCCTGCCATGGCGAGACGGCTGGCCAGCAATTCCTTCTTCTCGCTGATGTCCGGTGCGATCATGCCTTTGATCACGTCATGTGAAATGGCTGTGGAGATCGCCAGCAACAGACCGGCGGCGGTTGACAGCGCGGCTGCCAGTCCGCCTGCCGCCACCAGGGCAATCACCCAGTTGGGAAGGTTGGCGATTTCAGGATTGGCCAGCACCATGATGTCGCGGTCGACTTTGACCATCTCGTTGCCTTTCCAGCCAAAACCTTCGGCCTTGGCGGCAAACTCTTCGTTCTTGTCATTGTAATACTGAATACGGCCGTCACCGTTCTTGTCTTCGTACTTCAACAGACCGGTTTTTTCCCAGTTCCTGAACCAATCCGGCCGGTCAGCGTATACGAGGTTGCCATCTACCGCACCAACTTCACCGGTCTGGATGGTTTCCATCAGGTTCAAGCGGGCCATCGCGCCGACTGCAGGAGCGGTCGTGTAAAGGATGGCGATGAACACCAAAGCCCAACCGGCCGAGGTGCGTGCATCCGCTACCTTGGGTACCGTGAAGAAACGCATGATGACATGTGGCAGGCCAGCCGTTCCGATCATCAGCGATAAAGTCAGCAGGACCATGTTCAGCGTTGACCCCTTCTGCGCCGTAAAAGCGGCGAAACCGAGGTCCGTTACGATCAAGTCCAGCTTGTCGAGCAAATAAACTCCCGAACCGTCCGCCATGGTGCTGCCCAGGCCAATTTGTGGAATCGGCATACCGGTCAGGTTCAGCGCGATAAAAATGGCTGGCACCGTGTAAGCGAAGATAAGGACACAATATTGTGCGATCTGGGTGTAAGTGATGCCTTTCATTCCACCCATCACCGCGTAGATGAAGACGATGCCCATACCAACGCCAACCCCGGTATGGAAAGGCACTTCCAGGAAGCGCCCGAAAGCTACGCCGACGCCCTTCATTTGGCCGATCACGTAGGTTATGGACGCCACGATCAGGCACAGCACAGCGACCAGGCGCGCGGTCTTGGAATAGTACCGTTCGCCAATAAATTCCGACACGGTAAATTTACCAAACTTACGCAGGTATGGCGCCAGCAACAAGGCCAGCAGAACATAACCGCCCGTCCAGCCCATCAGGTAAACCGAAGCATCATAGCCCAGGAAGGCAATCAAGCCCGCCATGGAAATAAAGGATGCCGCAGACATCCAGTCAGCGGCAGTAGCCATACCGTTGGCAATCGGGTGTACCCCCGCACCCGCTACGTAAAACTCCTTGGTGGTTGAGGCCCTGGCCCAAATGGCGATGCCGATATACAGCGCGAAAGTGGCGCCGACGACTAAAAAAGTCAGTGTTTTAAGATCCATCATTTTTCTCCCTCAGTCTTCGTGCACGTTGAATTGCCGATCGATTTTGCCAATGCGCCAGGCATAGAAAAAAATCAGGACGACAAATACATACATTGAACCCTGCTGGGCAAACCAGAAGCCCAGCCTGTATCCACCAATACTGATGGCATTGAACTGGTCGACCAGGATGATTCCAAAAAGGTAGGACACGACGAACCAAATGCTCAGGCACAGTGCCACCAGCTTCAGGTTTGCCTTCCAATAAGCTTGTCTGCTGTTTTGGTCACTCATAGCTAGCCTCTCTTCAATGGTAAATTCCCGATCGCTATGTTACGTTGGGAAGGCAAGCATAACGCTCCTACTTTAGTCGTAGAGGACGTTCAGACTGATGAACGTCTGCTCCATTACAAAATGAAAAAGCTTCGCGGCACATGCTTAATCCCTGGAAATTAGCCCTCATTGTCCTGCTTTATATGGGCCTGTTGTTCGCCATTGCGTGGTTCGGTGACAAGCAGCGGATCGGCCTCAACCACCGGAAATTCAAGTCCATCATTTACTCGCTTTCGCTGGCGGTCTACTGCACTTCGTGGACGTTTTACGGGGCAGTGGGCAGCGCAGCCTCAACCGGCTGGGGATTTCTGCCCATATACCTTGGGCCAGCCCTGATGATGCTGCTCGGGTTCAACGTTATCCGGCGCATTGCCCTCACCAGCCGGGATCGGCGCATCACTTCCATCGCGGATTTTATTGCCTATCGTTACGGCCGCAGCCACGTTATCGCGGTGCTGGTCACATGCGCCGCGGTAATTGGCGCGGTGCCCTATATCGCCCTGCAACTCAAGGGCATTACGACCGGCATCGACGTAATCAACCAGGCCACGGGAAATGCCACGATTCTGCCCAACATGCTGCCCTTGTACCTGGCGCTGGCACTGGCTTTGTTCGCCATGATGTTCGGTACCCGCAACCTGGACGCCAGTGAGCATCACCGGGGGTTGATGTGGGCCATCGCTTTTGAATCCCGTGGTCAAGTTGCTGGCTTTCATAGCCATTGGTTTGTTCGCTATATTCAGCGTTTTTGATGGGCTCGACAGCGTCGCGCAAACCATGCGGGAACACGGCGAGTACCAGCAACTGTTTACTCCCTGGAGGCTGCCTGAAGGTTTTGGCATCCAGTTGGTGCTGGCCATGGTGGCCATCCTGTGCCTGCCGCGCCAATTCCACGTGGCCATTGTCGAATTCCGGGATACGGCCGACCTGCGCGTAGCGCGCTGGATCTTCCCGGCTTATTTGTTTGTATTCGCCGCGCTGGTCGTACCCATTGCACTGGCCGGTCTGACCCAGTTCTCCGGTCAGGATGTCAATCCGGACACCTACGTGTTGTCCCTGCCACTGGCTTTTGATCAACCCATGCTCACCGTGCTCGCCTTCCTCGGTGGTTTTTCCGCAGCCACCGCTATGGTAATCGTCTCCACGGTCGCATTGGCGATCATGATCAGCAACGACATCGTGATGCCCTTGCTGTTGCGCAGCGGCCTGACCAGGAACCGCGGCCCGCGTGACCTGTCACAAACACTGTTACGCGTGCGCAGGATTTCAATTCTGTTGCTTACCCTGGCAGCCTTCGCCTACTACCGGGCCATCGAAGACGGCGTTCCGCTCGCCTCCATAGGTCTGCTGTCCTTTTCAGCGGCCGCACAATTCGCTCCGGCGATGCTGATCGGTCTCTACTGGCGAGGTGCGAGTCGAACGGGGGCCATTTGGGGCCTTTCCCTGGGCGTCACCAGTTGGGTCATCTGGTTGCTGCTGCCTTCATTTACCACGATAGCCTGGCTGCAGAATCTGCTCACCCTCATTCCGTCAATGAATTTCAATCAGGGGGCAGTGTTTTCGCTGTTGTTAAACGCATCAGCCGTGATCCTCGTATCCCTGATCAGGCCGGACAAAGAGGTGTCCTCCGTTCCCGGAGCGACCGTCGAGGCCAACAGCGGGTTGATCACCCTGGAAGAGTTGGAATCGATTGTCGGCCGCTTTCTCGGCATGAGTAAAACCCGTAAAGCCTTATCCACCCACCTGGGATTGCCCGATCTGCAACCCGGGGTCACTGGCAACACCGGAAACGATCCAGTTCGGCGAACGTTTGCTTGCCGGCTCCATCGGCTCCGCCTCCGCCAGGACCGTGCTGAGCACGGCACTGCACCACCGGGGCCTGGGACCCGAGGCGGTAATGGAACTGTTGGACCGCACATCGCAAGCCGTCCAGTTCAATCGCGAACTTCTGGAATCCACTCTCGATAACATGTCGCAAGGGGTAAGCGTGGTTGACCAGGGCTTGCGCCTGGTGGGCTGGAACCGGCGCTACGTGGAATTGATGGATTACCCGGAAGGCACGCTTTACATCGGCAAACCAATCGAAGAATTAATCCATCTGAACGCAGAACGAGGGCTGATCGGTGACCGTAAAAGTGAAATACGCAAACGTCTGAATCATTTGCGCAGCGGCCAGGATTATCGCTACGAACGCCCATGGCTGGGTGATAAAGTCCTTGAAATCCGGGGTAATCCCGATGCCGGGAGGTGGTTATGTCACAACGTTCAATGACATTACACACTTCAAAGACATCGAACATGAGTTGCAGTTGATCAACGAGACACTGGAACAACGCGTAACACAACGAACCTTCGAACTCAGTGGAGCCAACACAAAACTGGAGGAAGCAAGGCTGGTTGCCGAAGAAGCCAACCGGAGCAAAACCCGTTTCCTGGCCGCCGCCAGTCATGATCTGCTGCAACCAATGAATGCCGCCAGCCTGTTCGTATCCATTTTGCGCCAGCAACAGGAGGGTTCGGACGATGAGCAGTCCCAGTTGGTTAAACGAATTGATCGCAGCCTGAGGGCCTCCGAGCAATTGTTGAGTGCCCTGCTGGACATATCCAAGCTGGATTCGGGCATGTATGAACCGAAACCGGAAGCCATCCCGGTACCCCAGCTTTTCAAGCAACTGCGAAGACGTTTCAAGGCCCTGGCCGGCAACCGGAATCTCCGGTTAAAGATACACTCGGCGGACTACGTGATTTACAGCGACCGGAACCTGTTATATCGCATTTTGCAGAACTTTCTCGCTAACGCAATCCACTACACGGAAACCGGTGGTGTTTTGCTGGGCTGCCGTTTACGCGGAGACCAGCTGCGACTCAGTGTCTGGGACACGGGTGTCGGCATAGATGACTCAGAAGTGAAGGCCATTTTCCAGGAATTCCACCGCCTGGATTATGCCCGCCGCCTGGATGAAAAAGGCCTGGGACTGGGACTTGCCATCTGTGACCGGATTGCGCGGATGCTGGATCACGAAATAGATGTCAGCTCCAGGCCGGGACACGGCAGTTGTTTTTCAGTCATGGTACCGCTGGCCCGCCACACCGGTACGCAGCAAGTTGAGAGCCCGGCTGTGGTCCAGGTTGAGGCCTCCGGATTAAAGGATCTGGTGGTGTTGTGCGTGGATGATGAGCCGGACATACTCGAAGCAATGAATCTTCTGCTGGACCGCTGGGGCTGCCCGGTCGTCATGCTGGCTGAAAACCAGGCCCAAGCCGCGCAGCAGGTGCTCATGCACGGAACACCGGACTTCGTACTGGTTGACTATCACCTCAGCGACCAAAGCCATGGCCTGCAGGTGATGGAACATCTCGATAACTTACTTGGAACCAGGCTGCCGGCGATCATCATAACCGCCGATCGGTCCGACGAACTCGAACGAGCCGTCAGAGCGAAGGGCTATGGGCTGTTACTCAAACCAATCAGGCCTGCAGCACTGCGGGCGCTTATGACCAATATGCTGAAAACAAAATCCTACCCGCGCTACTACAATCCGGCATGGTCACATCCAGTTTGCTGGCTGCCAGTACGGCCTGGGTCCGGTTGCTGACTCCAAGTTTATGCATAATCGCCGTTACGTGAGCTTTCACCGTGGCTTCGGAAATGCCCATATCATAGGCAATCTGTTTGTTCAGCAGGCCCTTCGACACCATCATCAACACCTTGAATTGCTGCGGCGTCAACCGGGCCATGCGCTCGGCCATAGCCAGCTCAGAAACATTGTTGCCCGGCAGGTTAGCCTGCTTTGATTCCGGCGCCCATATTTCACCCATCAGAATATCGTTAATCGCACGGGTAATGGTCTGGAGATTGGAGGACTTGGGGATAAAACCCGCGGCGCCATGATCCAAAGCACGCTGGATCACCAGCGGATCCTCATTTGCGGAAATGATCACAACCGGAACACTGGGGTAACGTTTACACAGGTATACCAGGCCGGAGAAACCGCTTACGCCGGGCATGTGCAGATCCAGCAGAACCAGGTCAACGTCCGGGTTCTTTTCTACCAGTTTCTGCAATGTCTCAAATGAACTGGCTTCCAGAAACTTGGTTTCACCCTGACTTGCCTGCAAGGCTTCCTTGATGGCGGTCCGGAACAACGGGTGATCATCGGCGACGATCACCGTTTCGGCTTGCAGGGCCATAAGTCGGTGTGCCATCAGCGGTTCATTCTGCCCTCGACCAGTTCATCCACGACGGCCGGTTCCGCCAGGGTCGAAGTGTCACCCAGGTCTGTATACTCATTAGCTGCTATCTTGCGTAGAATCCTGCGCATAATTTTACCTGAACGCGTTTTCGGCAGTCCAGGCGCCCACTGTATCAAGTCCGGGGTCGCGATCGGACCGATTTCCTTGCGCACCCACTGGCGCAGTTCATTTCGAAGCTCGTCATTGGTTTCCACCCCTGCCAGCGTGGTGACATAGACGTAAATGCCCTGCCCCTTGATGTCATGGGGATAACCGACTACCGCGGCCTCGGCAACAGCCGGGTGCGAAACCATGGCGCTTTCGACTTCCGCCGTGCCCATGCGGTGGCCGGATACGTTCAATACATCATCCACCCGGCCGGTAATCCAGTAGTAGCCATCCGCATCCCGCCGGCAACCATCGCCGGTGAAATAATACCCGGGATAAGTGGAGAAGTAAGTCTCCGCGAAACGCGCATGATCACCATACAAGGTACGCATCTGGCCTGGCCAGCTTTGGGTGATGATCAGGTTGCCCTCGGCGGCGCCCTCGAGGAACTGCCCCTCGCCATCGACCAGCGCGGGTTGCACCCCGAAAAACGGTTTTGAAGCCGATCCCGGCTTGAGTTCGATGGCTCCCGGCAACGGGGTTATCATGATGCCTCCAGTTTCTGTCTGCCACCAGGTGTCCACAATCGGGCAACGGCCATCGCCTACCACATGGTAGTACCACTCCCAGGCTTCCGGATTGATGGGTTCACCGACCGAACCCAGCAATCGCAGGGATTTGCGCGAAGTCCGTTTTACCGGTTCATTACCGTCACGCATCAAGGCCCGGATAGCGGTCGGAGCCGTGTAGAAGATGTTCACCTGGTGCTTGTCGCACACCTGCCAGAAGCGGCTGCTGTCCGGGTAGTTGGGCACGCCTTCAAACATCAGGGTGGTTGCGCCATTCGCCAGGGGGCCGTAAACAATGTAGCTGTGGCCGGTCACCCAGCCGACATCGGCGGTGCACCAGTAAATTTCACCGGGATGGTAGTCAAAAACATACTGATGTGTCATCGCAGCAAAAACCAGGTAGCCGCCGGAGGTATGCAGGACACCTTTTGGCTGCCCGGTTGAACCCGAGGTGTAAAGGATAAACAACGGGTCTTTCGCATTCATTTCTTCCGGTGGACAGTCACTGCTCACCTCGTTCAATTGTTCGTGCAGCCATCGGTCGTGGCCTTCTACGCAGTTCACCTCGCAACCCGTGTTTTTTACCACAAGGACTGTGTCCAGCAGGTCAGGCACGCCCTCGATCTTTGCGGCTGCGTCGACATTGGCTTTCAACGGCACCTTTTTCCCGCCCCGCCGCCCTTCATCGGCGGTGATCACGAAGCGGGAATTACAATCCGCGAGCCTGCCCGCCAGTGCGTCCGGTGAAAACCCGCCGAACACCACTGAATGCACCGCACCGATCCGCGCACAAGCCAGCATGGCGTAGGCAGCTTCAGGAATCATGGGCATGTAAATAGTGACCCTGTCCCCCTTCTGCACGCCATGCGCCTTGAGCACATTGGCAAAGCGGCAAACCGCCTCAAACAATTCTGCGTAAGTGATTTTCAGGTCTGTGCCCGGATCGTCGCCTTCCCAAATGATGGCCACCTGGTCTGCTTTATCCTCCAGGTGGCGGTCAATACAATTGACGCAAACGTTCAGGGTGCCGTCTTCATACCAGCGAATATGCAGATCATCCCGGTCGAAGGATACGTCCTTAACTTTACTGAACGGTTTGATCCAGTCAACCCGCTGCCCGTGTTCTGCCCAGAAACCATTGCTGTCGTCAACGGAATTCCGGTACATCGTCTCGTACGATTGTTCATTGACCCAGGCCGTCGCCACTAAATCGCCGGGTATCGGATAAATTTTTTCCATGCTGATTACCTTGCTTGAACCAGCCTCTGATTCTCGCACTCAAGTGCTGACAACACCCATTAGACCATGGTCGAAATCATGGACACCGGCCAGACGGGAGCTTTGGCGATATCAATCATTAGACCAAAGACTAATACACCCTTGCGGCGAACTTACGCATAGTGCGTGTGCTTACAATCGAATGGGAGAGGCTATCATGGCCAAAAAATCACTGAGGAAACTCCTTCTGAGCCTGTCCGTTGCGACAGTTTTAAGCTGTAGCTGGGCAGGAAGTTTATTTGCGGATGGGGACGAAAGAGTCGAGGCGCTCGAGGCACGAATCGCCGAACTTGAAAGCCTGGTTCATCAACTGCTGGACAAGGAGAGAGAAGCTCCGCCGGCGGCTACCCAGGAACCGGCGGTCACCGTAGAGTTAGTCGAGGTAAAGGCACAACAATTTGCCGAAGCAAGCGTTGCAGCCGCGTTGGAAGAGCATCAAGCGGCAGTGGCGGAAAGCACTCACAAACATAGCTACAAATTCGGTGGCTACATCAAGGCTGACTTCATCTACAGTGATTTTAACGACGGCTCCTACCGCGGTGCAGGCAGGGATTTTTATATTCCGGCGACTGTACAGATTGGCGGAGAGGGTGAGTCCTACCTGGACTTCCATGCCAAGGAAACCCGGATCTTCTTCAAATCGACGCACAACCTGGACAACGGCTCCAAGGTAGGCACCTATCTTGAAATGGATTTCCAGTTGTCACCAGGGGGCGATGAGAGAATCTCCAATTCTTATAATCCCAGGATGCGGCACGCTTTTGTGACCTACAATAAATGGCTGTTCGGTCAGACCTGGTTCACCTTCTACAACGTCGGCACGAACCCTGAAAATCTCGACTTCGTGGGACCGGCCGATGGTACTCTGTTCGGACGCCAGGTCCAGATCCGGTACACCACCGGCAACTGGATGTTCTCGGTGGAAAATCCGGAAACCACCATCACACCTTTCGGTGGAGGCGGCCGTATCGTAGCTGATGACAATCACATTCCTGATGCCGTTGTGCGTTACAACCTTAAAGGCGACTGGGGAAGCTTCAGCGCCGCAGGCATGCTGCGCCAACTCGCGTATCAAAATAATGCAGCGGGAATCGACGACGATACCACCGGTTGGGGCATCAGCGTGGCCGGCAAGTTCCTGATTGGTGAACGTGATGATTTTCGCTGGATGGCCAGTGTAGGTGATGGCCTGGGACGCTACATCGGCCTGAATACGACCAATAGCGTGGTGCTCGATGCCGATGATAATCTGAAAGCCATTGGTGTCTGGGGTATCTACGGGTCCTACCGCCACTTCTGGAGCGAGAAATGGCGCAGCAACCTGACCCTGAGCTACCTGGGAATAGACAACGAAACAGATCTGACCGGATTTGGCGTGTCGAAAAATGTAGGCAGCATCCGTGGCAACCTGATCTATAGCCCGGTGCCCAAAATCCTCTTTGGAATTGAACTCATGTTCGCCAACAGGGAGATTGAGACCGGAGCAGACGGTGATCTGACCCGGGTCCAGTTCTCCGCCAAGTACGCTTACTGAATATAAGTAATCCTGGGTAAGCATGCCTGGCCGCGCGCCCACGGCGGAAAAAAGAAAACGGGCCCCACTGGTGGCCCGTTTTTCCTGTACAGAACACTAGGCAAACAGAACGATTCTGGGCTATCCTCTGAACAATCATATGAAGAGGGAGCCTTAATGCGCGTACACGAATTCGCATTCCGCTCAATCAATGGCGCCAGTATGCCGCTGGATCGCTGGAAGGGTCAGCCCCTGCTGCTGGTCAACACAGCATCTGAATGTGGTTACACGCCGCAATACGAAAAACTGCAAAGACTCTGGGAAGAGTACCGCCCCAGCAGCCTGGTGGTGATTGGAATTCCTTGTAATGATTTTGGCGCACAGGAGCCTGGAGATGACGCAACGATCCAGGAATTTTGCAGCAGCAATTTTGGCGTCACTTTCCCGATGACTGCCAAACAAAACATCATCAGCGATGGCGCCCACCCCTTATTCATCGCCCTGGGGGAGGAATTCACCCGCGACATCCTGCCACGCTGGAATTTTTTCAAATACCTGTTCGGGCGCGACGGCGCCCTGCTGAAACACTGGCCCTCTGACGTGGAACCGGACGAACCGGGCTTCAGGCACGAGATCGAGCGCAACCTGTCTTCCTGGACCCTTTGAGGCCTGAACCCGTTTCGTTCGACTCCTTCGTGAATCTGCGGGTTAAATCCCACAGGCGGGGCAATCGGGTCTGGATTTTAGCGTGGCCTGGCGGAAGTCCATGTTAAGCGCGTCGAACATCAGCAGGCGATTGGTCAGTGGCTGGCCGATACCCAGGGCCAGCTTCAATGCCTCGTTTGCCTGCAGCGTGCCGGTGATGCCGGGCAGCACGCCCAGCACTCCGGCTACCGCGCAACTGGGTACGTCTGCTGCTGCGGGGGCTTGCGGGAACACGCATTGAAAACAGGGCCAGGAGTCGCCCGGCGCAGCCCCGCCCGGCCAGAACACCGATACCTGACCCTGGAAACGCATCACGCCACCATAAACGAGCGGGACGCGATGTTGCAGACAGGCTTTGTTCAGGACATAACGGGCCGGAAAATTATCCGTACCATCGATCACGACATCCCAGCCTTGCACCAGCGACGCAGCATTCGCCTTGTCCACACGCCGGTCAAAGACCTCGATTTCAACTTCCGGATTCAGGGCCCGGATACTCCGTGCCGCGGAACGGATCTTCTTTTCACCGATCCGGCTGTCCGTGTGAATGACCTGGCGCTGGAGATTGCTGCGTTCAACCGAATCGTCATCGACCAGCCCCAGAGTCCCCACTCCCGCTGCTGCCAGGTACAGAGCCGCCGGCGAATTCAGTCCGCCCAACCCCACCAGGAGCATTCTGGAGGCCAGCAGTTTGCGCTGGCCCTCGGGTCCAAGCTGAGGCATCACCAGGTGGCGTGAGTAGCGGTCAGCCTGCTCAGCATTCAGGCCCTGTGGAAACCCGGTTGGCAGGCCGGCTTCCGTCCAGGCCCGGAACCCGCCCGTCACGTTGAAAAAACCATTCAGGCCCCGGCTCCGGAGCTGTTTAACCAGGGTCAGGGAGCTCACGCCGACTGCGCAAAGAATGTATGCCCCCTGTCCTGCTTGTTCACTGCCACCGGCGTACTTTGACAATACTTCATCGGCGGTCATGGCAGTGGCGCCCCTTGGCACGCCCATTTTCATTTCCAGGGAAGTACGAATATCGATCAGGGGTTTGGCAGGACAAGCGAGCCTGGCGGCTTCTTCCACCGAGACTTCAATTTTCCAGTCTGTTTCATTACTCATTCAAAATATCTCCTGCCCGACATATTAGACGAAGGCGGGTTAGCTGTGAATTCCAGCATCGTTGTTCACCTATCCGTCGTGCTACTTGCTGGGGAGCCCGTCCGAAGCAAGGGGTCTTCTTCCAGGACACGGCATAAACCCGTCCATGGGGCCTCCTCTTGCAACATCCGTGTTGCAAAGGGTCCTGGAAGAAGACCCCTTACTCCGAACAGGCTTCTGCCAAACTGAGACGCTGCATGTCGCCGAACGCATATAGCATTTGGGATTTACATCACGTCGTCGGATAGATGAAGGGTATCGGGTAGCTGTATGCGGGGCCGTCAGCCGTCGGGAACGGCTGATCGAGCGACCAGGGATGGCTCGAGCGTGTCCCGTATGCAGCTACCCGATGCCCCCCCACGCTTCCATTTTATAGCAATTAAACCTTATTTCCGGGACTTACGGCTGGTGAATTTCTTCAGGCGTTTACGTTTTTCCTGCTGGCGCCTGGTCAGTTTATTCTTGCGGTCCTTGTAAGGATTGTCACTGTCCCTGAACTGGATCACCAGCGGCGTGCCCTTCAATTTGAAGTGACGGATGAATTTATTAACGAGATAGCGGCGATAGCCATCGGGGATGGTATCGGTGCGGCTGCCATGAATGATGATCCTGGGCGGCAGTTTTCCACCCGCATGTGCGTAGCGAAGCTTGGCTGTTCTGCCGAGCTTCATCGGCGGTTGGTGCGCATCGAATGCCTGCTGCAATACCCGGGTCAACTCTGGTGTTGAAAACTCCATCCGCGCACTGCGCCAGGCCTTCTTGACTGCACGCATCAATTCCTGAATGCCGGAACCGTGCAATGCCGACAGGGTTACCCTCTGGGCCCAGGTGACATACTGCAGGCGCCGGTCGAGCTCACTTTTTACGTGTTTCCGGTGATCCGGATCGAGCCCGTCCCATTTATTCAGTGCAATCACCATGGCCCTGCCCTGCGTCAACACATGGCCCAGCAAAGTCGAATCCTGGTCGGTCAGTCCTTCGCTGGCATCCAGCATTAAGACCACGACATGGGCCCGTTCAATTGCCTGCAATGCTTTGATCGTGCTGAATTTCTCCACCACATCGCTAATTCTCGAGCGGCGGCGAACGCCGGCCGTATCGATCAGCTCGTATTGCTGACCATCCCTTTCAAGCATCACGCTTATCGTGTCACGGGTCGTGCCGGGTTGATCGAAGGCCATGACCCGTTCCTCGCCCAGCAAGCGGTTGACCAGCGTGGACTTGCCGACATTCGGTCTGCCAATAATGGCCAGCCGCAGCCGGTCAGTGTCTTCCCCGGGCTCTTCGGATTCCGCCTGCTCCGGCAGGATGGAATCAACGGCCTTCATCATCGCGTCCAGTCCACGGCGGTGCGTAGCTGTAACCGGGAGTAATTCGCCCATACCCAGGCTGGCAAAATCCGCCAGCGCCGTTTCGATTTCCATACCATCAATCTTGTTGGCGACCATCAACACGCGTTTCGAAGCGCGCCGCAAAACCGATGCGATCTCCTCATCTTCTGCCATCAGGCCGTCACGGGCACTGACGATGAAAAGCACCAGTTCTGCTTCATCGATGGCCTGGTGTACCTGCTGTGCCGTGAGATAATCAATGCCTTCGGCATTACTGATGAGCCCCCCGGTATCGACCAGCAGACGCGGCTGGCGGCCGACCCTGGAAATACCGTACTGACGATCGCGCGTAACACCCCGGCATATCTGCAACCAGGGCGTCACGGGTCCGGGTCAGGGCATTGAACAGGGTTGATTTCCCTACATTCGGGCGACCAACGATGGCGACTACCGGTAACACGACAGAATTCTCTCAGTGAGTTCCTATAAAGCCGCGCCTGCGCGATAGGCAATCAGGTTGCCTTTATGCGTCAGCACGAAAAGAGTGGTGCCAACGGTCAGCGGGGCAGAGGCGAACCCCTTTTTGCCCTGCTCTCTGCCGGGCGACAAATTCCCCGCTGGCGGTATCGATCCAGTGCAGGTAGCCCTCCTTGTCTCCAACCACGACGAATTTCCCGTAAAAGGCTGGCCGGGTCAGGCCGCGGTTGCTGAGCTGATCCTGTTTCCACAGGGTCGACCCATTTCTCCGGTCGAGCAGCCAGAGATCGCCGTTGCTTTCACTGATGCCGAGGTTGGTGCGGTCAACCTGAATACCGGTCGCCGATGAAATGTCCTTGAACCAGAGCAGGCGGCCCGAATCTGCGGCCAGTGAAACCACATGGGTCTTGTAACTGGAAACAATCAAATCGCCGGCCACGATGACCATTTGCTGCCCGACGTCAGCCAGGCGTTCCAGCTCAGTACGGCCTTCCGGTGAAATAATGGACTGGGTCCAGAGCAAGGTCCCGTCATCCAGGTGCAGGGTCGCCACGCTGCCATCGTCATAACCGACGAAAACAACTCCCCCCCGGACCAGCAATTTGGCATTGCCCCGCAGGGTCAGCAACGGGACACTGTGGTCATAGATCCAGACCCGGGCTCCCATTATCTGTATTCAGGCCCAAAGACGCGGCCATCAATACAGCGCACGACCACGATGCCATCAGCCGCAACCGGCGGAACCAGCACCTCGGACGACACCTGGGCATTCCACAATTCATCCCCATTGTTCCTGTCGAATGCGACCACACGACCCTCGATGGTCCCCATGTAAATATGAGTATCATCGACACCCGGACCACCGGAAAACGTCTGCTTGGTTTTCAGCTCCCAGTTTTTACGCCCGTTTTCCGCATTTATGGAAAGCAAGTTGCCTTTGTAATCCGCCGCAAACAGGGTCCCGGAGGAATAGAACGGCCCCATGCTGAGACCTTGTTTTCCCATGCCGTCGCCAACTTGCGTTGACCAGACTTTTCCAACCTTGAGCGTCGAATCGAAATCAACCAGGGGAGCGGGATCTCCTACTTCGTCATCACCCCAGCTTTTAATCCAGCTGCACCCGGGCAGGACCAGCGATACCAGGAAAATCACCAAAAGGAGTTTTCTCACGAGTCGCTTCCACCATCCGGAATATCGGCCCCCAATGATTCCAGTTTAAGCACCAGGGTTGCACGGTCACCTTCGCCCGCCTCGAGCGTATCCAGTGCTTCGCGGTAGGCCGCGATGGATTCGTCCTCCTTCCCCTGTGCCTGGTAGATATCGCCCCGAATTTCTGCGAAGCGGGATTCAAAACCAGTAATATTGCTTTCGCCCTGCAGCACGGCCAGCGCCTCGTCTGGTGAACCCTGTTCCAACAGTACCCGGGCAAGTCGCGCCCTTGCGATGACGGACATTGCCCTGGGATAACCGTTTTCCACGACAAATTCATACAGGCTGATTGCCAGGTCTGTCTGATTGCCATCCAGGCGGGCGCGGGCCATTTGCAATGCCGCCATCGACGTATACGGCGATCGTGAATAATTGTCCTGCAGATTCTGAAAATTGGACATTGCTGCATCCAGTTGCCCTGTCGTCAACAACTCGGCCATGACCTCAAATTCCGCGGAAGCCTGCTGCCGGTTGCTTTCCTGCCAGCTTTGCCACTGTTTGAAGCCAAACAGCCCGCCAAAGGCAATGACCAGCCCCATGACAATCGCGCTGCCATTTTCGCTTAGCCACTTTTTGACGATTTCACCCTGCTCTTTAGGGTCGTAAATTTCAACCATGGTAATTTCTCAATAATTAGTCATTTATTCGCCCGCTTTCGTGCAATATGCGGCTTAACCTGTTCGGTATTGTATTGATAAAGGCCGCATATTCTAAAAGCATTGGGGGGAATCGAACAGTTATTTTTACCCGCCCTGTACTGTTCAGCCCAAATTCAAGCCGAATTCAGCTCACCATCCAGACCTGCAGCCATCGCGCAATCTCCTCCAGGCCCAAGCTGTTTTTGTCCGGAGTCATCGCGCAGATGCTTGATCGTCACTGCACCGCGCTGTAATTCATCTTCGCCCAGAACCAGCGCCAGGGCGGCTCCCGCTGCGATCCGCCCGCTTGAACTGGGATTTGAAACTGCCGCCCCCGAGGTTTATCTGCACACGGATACCGTCAACATTTTGCCTTAAATGTTCCGCCAGTTGCATTCCACGTTCGGTAGTGCCCTCGCCTGCCATTACCAGGTACGCATGAGGCGCCAGGCGGGGGGATGGCGACTGCGCTCGCATCAACTCCACCAACCGTTCCTTCCCCATGGCAAATCCGACCCCGGGCCAGGGCTTGCCGCCCTGGATCTCCACCAGGCCGTCGTAGCGTCCGCCGGCACAGATCGTGCCCTGGGCGCCCAGTTCATCCGTTATCCACTCGAATACCGTGTGGCTGTAGTAATCCAGGCCACGCACCAGCCGTGGATTAACGATGTAGGGAACATCCAGTGCATCCAGAAGACTCTTGAACTCATCAAAATGCTGCATGGAGTCCGGTCCCAGGTGATCCTCCAGGGTGGGCGCATCGTGCAGTAGTTCCTGCATGGCGGGGTTCTTGCTGTCCATGATCCTCATGGGATTGCGATCCAGCCGCCTGGTGCTGTCTTCATCCAGTTGCTCTTTCCGGCTGGACAGGAACTCGTGGAGCTCGTCACGAAAACCGGCTCGCTCAACGGATGTGCCCAGTGTATTGATCTCCAGCCGCAGGCCTTTCAATCCCAGTGCTTGCCACATTCGCTGGCACATCACCTGGAGTTCGGCGTCGATGTCCGGGCCGCGTGCCCCGAAAATCTCCACGCCAAACTGGTTAAATTGCCGGGTGCGTCCCTTCTGGGGGCGCTCGCGTCGAAACATGGAACCCTCGTACCACAAACGAAGCGGTGCAGCGTATAACAGCCCATGTTGCAGGACGGCCCGCACGACTCCGGCGGTGCCTTCCGGGCGCAGGCTGAGCAGGTCGCCATTGCGGTCTTCGAAGGAATACATCTCTTTTTCCACCACATCGGTAGCATCTCCGATGGCGCGGGCGAATAATTCGGTTTTCTCCAGCACGGGAACACGGATTTCATCGTATCCGTAGCTTGCAAATATGTCTTTTACGATTTGCTCAAGCCGCTGCCAGTCCGGCAGTTCGGAGGGAGGAATGTCATGCATTCCGCGAATTGACTTGATGGTTGAGTTCACCTTGAAGGAGTACCAGGGTCTTTAGCGGTTGACGCTTTCAGCTCTGCTGATCAGACCGGGTCATTAACTGCCCCCCCAGTGTGATCCGCGCCACATTTCCGCGCGTATGGGCGGTCAGGTCCACTTCCTGGCCATTGAACCAGACTTCAACTGCAGAAGCACGGCCCAGCATGACACTGAAAGGCGCTTTGCCACGATATTCGCGGCTCGTCCCGGCACGCAGCAGATCCATTTCCAGGTGCTGGCCAGCCGCATCCAGAACTTCTATCCAGGTATCGGCTGAAGTCTCGATTTTCAGGTGCTGTGTCGCATCAACAAGAACCGCTGACTGCCCCTTATCGCCGTTGATAACTGGTAATGGCTGCCCGCTTGCAGGGCTGCTGGTGTCATGCCCTGCCAGCCCTTCTCCGGCCAGGCCCCTCTTCCACCAACCCTTCCTCCTCCCTATTAAGCAACTCTACTGAAGCCATGGAGGCATTCAGGTGAGGGCTGCTCTGGGAGTAGCGGACGGCTTCGTGTGTGAACTGCCACGCTAGTGTGCCGACCAGGGCCGAAGCGACGAGGTAGCTGGTTGCCTTGAGCCATTTGTCCGCGTCACGCTGTTTGGGCCTGACTTCAAAAACGGACCGCACGTCCGGCTCCACACCGCTAACGTGCTCCATTTGCCGGTCGATCTTTTGCGGGTCGATTCCCAGGAAAAGCGCATAATGCCGAATGTACCCACGCAGGTAAACGGAAGGAATTTCACCGGTTTGACTGGATTCAATGGCTTCCAGGACGGCGAGCTTGATTTTCGATTGTGCCGCCGCCTTTTCTATGGTGATACCCTTCTTGATTCTTTCATGCCGGAGGATGTCTCCCGGCATCAAGGGTATTAATTCTTTTTGGTGGGTCATTCCTGTTCCTGGCCGGTTACCCAGCGTGCCTGGCTGGAATCGGGATATAGCGAAAGCAGTTCCAGGCGATAACGTTTTGCCGATTTGGCATCACCGAGTTTGGATTCGATCCGGTACCCCAGGAGCAGGCTATCCTCATCCCATGCCCCCACCGCCCCGAAACGCTGCAGAAACGCCCTCGCACGCAAATAATTTCCCGTCTGATAATTGACATCCGCCATGGAAATCAAAGCCGACGGCCACTGATCGTTATATTCGAGTGATTGTCTCAAAAAGACATCTGCTTTGTCCAGATCACCTTCTGAAAGCGCACAATTCCCGGCATTCAGGTAGGCAACTTCCGGTGTTTTGTAAAAGGGATCCTTTACGGCTTTCAGAAAATACTTGTCGGCCCCTTTGCCCTTACCGACACCGCACAGGAAAGCGCCATAGTTGTTATTGATGTCCCCGTCATCCGGATCATATTTCAATGCTTCTGCGTATTCCTTTTCAGCCAGATCCAACTCACCAATTGTTTCGTACAATATACCCAGCACAGTGTGCGCCGGTGCATAAGTCTCGTCGTAAGCCAGCGCTCTTTTCAACTTTTCCAGTGCAATTTCATACTGTTCACGCTGAATGTATCCCTGGCCAAGGGCAGTATTCGTTTCCGCGGCTTTGCGGGCGTCACTCTCTTCATCTACCGGCCCCGGCGTAGATGTGCAGGCCGTAAGCAGGAGAACCAAAACCGGTAGTGCAAGTGCTATTCTCATTTTCATTCGTACCCCAATGATCTGTTGGCAAGCGTTTGTTGGCGAATTCTTTCACTTCGACGGGTGCGGTCCAGAACTTTTCCGACCAATTGACCACAGGCGGCATCAATATCGTCGCCACGGGTTTTTCTGACGATTGCAATCAGGCCGCCTTCCATGACAATTTCCTGAAAGCGCCTGATGTTCTCATCCGATGAGCAGCGGAAACGGGTGCCCGGAAACGGGTTGAACGGAATGAGATTCAGTTTGCTGGGAAGGCGTCTGAGCAGTTTGACCAGTTTCCGGGCATGTTCCGGGTGATCATTGACTCCGTCGATCAGCGTGTATTCGAAGGTGACTGTACGCTTGTGTTTGCCAGAGACATAATCAGCACAACTGCGCATCAGTTCCGCGATCGGGTATTTTTTGTTAAGCGGCACCAGTGTTTCCCTTAAATCATCAAGCGGTGCGTGCAGGGAAACAGCCAGTGCAACATCAATGGTGTCGCGCAGCCGCTCTATGCCGGGCACCAGCCCGGCCGTTGACAAAGTCACCCGCCGGGCCGCCAGGCCATACCCAAGGTCATGACGCAATAGCGACAATGCGGATACCACGGCATCAAAATTCAACAGCGGTTCCCCCATACCCATCAGGACGACGTTGGTAATGCGGCGGCGTCCATTCCTTTCGTGCCCCAGGGCTTGTGCAGCCAGCCAAACCTGGCCGATGATCTCACCGGCAGTCAGGTTCCGGCTGAAGCCCTGCGCCCCGGTGGCGCAAAAAGTGCAATTCAAAGCACAACCAACCTGGGATGAAATACACAGGGTGCCGCGGTTGGTTTCCGGGATAAAAACCGTTTCAACCGCATTTCCACCACCGAAACCCATCAGCCATTTACAGGTCCCATCCACCGATGTCTGGGTCTTCAGAATCCGGGGAGGTTCAATCTCCGCGATCAACTTTAAGCGGTGACGGAGTTCCTTGCCCAGGTTGGTCATCTGGTCAAAATCAGTGACGCCCTGGTGGTAAATCCATTTCATCACCTGCTCAGCGCGGAAAGGCTTTTCGCCAATGGATTGAAAAAACTCCCTGAGCCCGGTTTCATCCAGGTCAAACAGGTTGATGCGAGTTTCAATTGCCGGCACGGGAATGTTTTCCAGGGCTATCGCGAATAGATGTCTGCAGCCGGAAAGAAGCAGGCAATTTCTATTTCTGCCGTTTCCGGCGCGTCTGAACCGTGGACCGCGTTGGCCTCGATGCTGCGCGCAAAATCCGCCCGTATGGTGCCCGGTGCGGCCTCGATGGGGTTGGTTGCTCCCATGAGTTCCCGGTTACGCGAAATCGCGTTCTCACCTTCAAGCACCTGGATCATGACCGGGCCCGAGATCATGAACTCAACCAGGTCTGAAAAGAACGGCCGTTCGCGGTGTACGGCGTAAAACTCTTCAGCTTCATCACGGGTCAAATGCTTCATTTTTGCCGCGACGATCTTGAGACCGGCCTGCTCAAAACGAC
>PVMK01125762.1_pt1 | contig 36589 bp, 31 predicted proteins | sample 1853481 | NCBI WGS metagenome assembly PVMK01 (sample SAMN08533507, study PRJNA380276) | Marine sediment metagenome, whole genome shotgun sequencing project. | reverse complement strand
GGAATTTTTATACATCCTGATGATATTCAAAATGCTAAAAATTTTTAGAAATTTCATTTGCAATTTCCTCAAACTCTTCAGAACTCAATTTTTCTTTTTTGGAGAAAGTGTCATATGCCATGGTATGCAATGGAATTAGATGCACGTGTACATGCGGAACTTCCAAACCAATAACCGTCATCCCAACTCTTTCACAAGGCACGGCTCTTTCAATAGCTTTGGCAACCTTATAAGAAAATTGCATCAAATTTAGATACGATTTTTCATCAAGATCAAAAATTCTATTTTCTTCTTTTTTCGGAACAACCAAAGTATGACCTTTAGCATTTGGATCTATATCTAAAAAAGCATAATATTCATCATTTTCTGCAACCTTATAACTAGGTATTTTTCCCTGAATTATTTTTGTGAATATCGAGCTCATGATATTTTTAATTTAATTATTACTTTGTTAGGATTTATCTATTGCTTAAGGTAAGGAAAATCCATATTTTTATCTTGAAATATTTACTATTTCAAATTTCATCATACCATTGGGTACTTGAATTTCAGCTATATCACCTACTTTAAGTCCTAACAAGCCTTTACCAATCGGGGAACTAACAGATAATTTACCTTGGGTTAAATCAGATACTGCATCTGCCACTAAGGTATATTCAAATTTCATTTTATTTTCTATATTAACAATTTCAACCTTTGACAAAGCAAAAACCTTAGATGTATCCAATTGCGATTCGTCAATTAATCTGGCTTTTGACAAACTGTTTTTTAATTGTGCTATTTTATATTCTAACAAAGACTGTTCTTCTTTGGCTGCATGATATTCTGCATTTTCACTTAAATCCCCTTTATCTCTGGCATCAGAAATTTCTTTGGTCACTCTCGGACGTTCTACGTGTTCTAATTGTTCTAATTCACCACGTAGTTTTTTTAATCCTTCTTCTGTATAGTATGATACTTCATTCATTTTACTACATTTTAATCAATTACATAAAATACTTATAACATATAAATTTTCTCCATTTCAAAACTCATGTTTTTGAATATTAACAATATTAAATCATCTTTCAACCGATAGATATTAGATTATTCTGATTCCTTAGAAATAAAAATGATATTGCTATTTTCCCCGAATATTCATTTGTTTTAAGTAAACAAAAAATCCCAAATCCAATATATTCGGATTGAGATTGTAATACAAAGGTACAAAATATACCGATTTAATTACAAATTGAATGAAAAAATTAACAAATTGTTTGGTTTAATAATAGAATTTGTGACCTGGAAATCATTTTAGTTAAAATCAAATTATTTGTACCTTGCAAAAAATTTAATTTTCGTGAACAAAATAGTTTTCACCCTGATATTATCATTGACCTTTGCATGTTCAGACACAAATGATGATCCTAACAATATTTTACCCAATGTACCGGTAAATCAAACCATATTTTTAAATAATCCCGAATTTATCAATTTGCAGGTAGTAGGTGGTTGGGCATACGCTCAAGGCGGAATAAGCGGTTTGATAATATATCATGCAAGTATTAATGGATATATTGCATTTGATCGGGCGGCACCACATCTTACTCCTCAAGCCTGCTCTAAAATGATAGTGAAAAACAGTATCATAATGTTCTGTTCATGCGATGACAGTGAGTTTCAAATAATTGATGGTGCGCCAAGAACCGAGGGAATTATTTATCCTGCAAAACAATATCGTGTTACCCTTCAGGGAAATCAAACTTTGCTTATTACAAATTTTTAAAAATATCTCGTGAAAAATTACTTTTCTTCCAATTTCAAACTAGGAGTATTAGGTGGCGGTCAACTTGGCAGGATGCTTTTGACTGAAACACAAAAGTTCGATATTCATACGCTTATTTTAGACAAGGATAAAAATGCACCTTGTGCCCAAATTTGTAATGAATTTTACCAGGGGGATATCATGGATTATCAAACAGTTTATGATTTTGGCAAAAAGGTTGATCTGCTAACAATAGAAATAGAGCACGTGAATATAGATGCTCTTTTACAACTGGAAAAGGAAGGACTAACAGTTTATCCTCAACCCTCAGTTCTAAGAACCATTCAACACAAAGGAAAACAGAAAGATTTTTTTGTTGCCAACAATATCCACACAGCAAATCATAGGCGATTTACCTCATTAGCCAAATTAAAGAAAGAAGCCATTCCTCCCTTTGTATGGAAAACCTCCCAATTCGGCTATGACGGTTCAGGAGTAAAAGTGATAAAATCTATGGATAAAATTAAATCCTTACCGGATGTAGATTGTATTACCGAAGATTTAATTCCTTTTAAAAACGAACTCGCAGTTATAGTTGCCAGAAATGCAAAAGGTGAAACCAAAACATACCCTGTTGTCGAAATGGAATTTCATCCAATCGCCAATCAAGTGGAATACGTGATTTGCCCAGCAAGAATAAATAAAAAAGTTGCTTTAAATGCACAAAAAATCGCACTACAAGTTGCCGATGCATTTCAATTTGTAGGCTTGCTAGCTGTTGAAATGTTTCAAACCGAAGATGACGAAATATTAGTTAATGAAGTAGCGCCACGAACACATAATAGTGGTCATTATAGTATAGAGTCAAGTTACACCAATCAATTTGAACAACATTTACGTGCCATCCTTAATCTCCCATTGGGCAAAACGGATAGTAAAGTTGCTGGAATCATGGTGAATTTGGTCGGAGAAGAAGGATTTACCGGAGATGTAGTATATCAGAATATGGATGAAATTTTGAAAATTGATGGAGTCACTCCACATATTTACGGAAAAAAAGAAACTCGTCCTTTTCGCAAAATGGGTCATGTAACTATTGTGAATAAGGATATAAATGAAGCAAGAAAAATAGCAGAAAAAGTAAAGAAAACGATAAGAGTAATCTGCCAAAATTCATTGTAAGGTAAATTATGTAAACAATATATATGTGTCAAATCTTGCTTTAAAACATCATTAATGGATATATTCTTACTTATTGTCGGATTTCTCTTTACACTTTTAGGAATTGCAGGTTCATTTCTACCAGTCTTACCCGGACCGTTAACGGGATGGATAGGTTTACTATTGTTGCATTTAACAAATGCAGTACCTATGAGTTATACTTTTTTAGGAATAACCTTACTGATATCTGTAATTATTATGGTTCTGGATTATTTGATTCCCGCGATGGGTACTAAAAAATTTGGTGGCAGCAGGGCCGGTGCAATCGGAACTACCATAGGACTGATTCTCGGACTTATATCCCCAATTCCAATGGGCTTTATAATAGGTGCTTTTATAGGTGCATTTATTGGTGAATTAATACATAAAAATAATATGATCAGAGCTTTAAAAGCAGCGTTCGGATCATTTTTGGGATTTTTAGCATCAACTACATTAAAATTTTTAATAAGTGCAATTTTTGCAGGCTTATTTATATTTAAAGTAATTGAAAATTGGGAGTTATTGACATTATAATTAAAATATCGATTCAATAAGATGAACATACAATTTCCCATTTATATTGGTTTAATAGCTGCAATGTTACATGTGATAACCGGGCCTGATCATTTGGCTGCGGTTACCCCTTTTGCGATTGAATCTAAAAAAAAGGCATGGAAAGTTGGTGTCTTTTGGGGCATAGGTCATTTAATTGGTATGAGTCTTATCGGAGTTTTATTCCTTCTGTTCGAAGCATATATCCCAATTGAAAAAATATCAAATTACAGCGAACAATTAGTCGGCTTTGTATTGATATTCATTGGCTTATGGGCATTTTATCAAATCTTTAATAATAAAAGTACTCATAAACATTTACATGTACACAGCAATAATTCACCGGTAATACACACGCATTCTCATTTGCATTCGCATAAAAATGGTCATCAGCACACACATGAAAATAAAATAAAACACAACTATTTTACTTCTTTCAGTGTTGGTATTTTACACGGCCTGGCCGGTGTTGCACATTTTATTTTATTCATTCCAATATTAGGCTTTACTTCAGGCTCCCCGGCCATTAAATATATAATTGGTTTTGCTATCGGTACAGTTCTCGCCATGACCATATATGCTTTGGCTATTGGTAGCATTGCTTCTCTGGCAAAAAAAGAGCACAATGAAGATTTTTTAAAAGGTATCCGTTTGGCAGGTGGTCTTTTCGCTATTTTAATTGGTCTGTATTGGATATTTAGTTTTTAAACAAATATTACTAAGACCTTATAATTTCTGAAAGATATTTTCTAATGATTTTGAAAAAAGTGTTTTCTGATACAATTAGAAACTTCTAAAGGATTAATTATTTTTGGCAATAAAAACCTATCATTATTATTTAGGGATGATCAAACTTCTCACTTCTCACTTCTTACTTCTTACCTGAATACTAACAAATTCTGGGTAATTGTTCACCAATTAGCGGACTTACAATTCGTTTTCCTCCAATTTCACTATGCATTATAACCTTGTTAGGATGCTCATCAGTAATTTCGCCAATACAAATACAGTTAATTCCTTTTTCATCCTTTTTCATCATTTCTATAAGATTATCGGCTATAACTTCATCAACAATGCTAATAAATACTCCTTCATTAGCAACGTAAAGCGGATCCAGTCCTAAAATTTCACAAGCTGCAGCAACTTGCTTTTCAATTGGAATCTTACTTTCATAAATCTCAATACCCAGATTAATGTCGGAAGCAATTTCTGACAAAACACTTGCTAATCCACCTCTTGTTGGGTCTCTGAACAGGTGTATCTTATCTCCAAACTTATCCAATAAATCATTTACTAAATAGTTAACATTGGTCGTGTCACTCTCAATAGTCGACTCGAATTCCAAACCTTCCCGCTGTGACATAATTGCCATACCGTGTTGTGCAATAAATCCGTTAACTATGATTTTATCTCCAATTTTGATATTGTTCGTTGATATTTTTGCTTTTGGATGAACTTCCCCAAAACCTGTTGTATTGATAAAAATCTTATCCCCTTTGCCCCTTTCAACAACTTTTGTGTCGCCAGTAATAATCAGTACTCCACTTTTATCCGCTGCAGCTTTAACAGAATCTACAATTTTTACAAATTCTTCAATTGGTAATCCTTCCTCAACAATAAAGGCTAGTGACAAATATTTTGGAATTGCACCGCACATAGCAACATCATTAACAGTTCCGTTAATGGCTAATTCACCAATATTTCCACCTTTAAAAAAAATTGGTGAGATAACAAAACTATCTGTTGATATAGCAATCTCACCATCAAATTTCACGATCGATCCATCGTGCTTTTGATTTAAATAAGGGTTGTCAAATGTTTTAAAAATAATTTTATCTAAAAGATCTCTGGTCATTATGCCGCCACTTCCATGACCCAGATTAATTGTTTCGAAACCTAGATTTTTCGTTTCCATTTATTGTTATGTAATTAGATTATCTGCAAAATGATAATAGGCAGCACAAGCCCCTTCCGAAGAAACCATTGGAGCGCCTAGAGGATTAATCGGTGTGCATGATTTTCCAAACTGATTACATTGATTCGGTTTTTTTATTCCCTTTAAAATTTCACCGGCAATACAATTGGAATTTTCTGGAACCTTAATATTGGTCATTCCAAATTTTAATTCTGCATCAAAGTCTTGAAATTCCTTTTTTAATCTGTAACCACTGTTTGGAATATTCCCAATACCTCTCCAATCTCTATCTCCAATCTCAAAAATAGTTTGTATCACGTTTTTTGCAGCGAAATTCCCTTCTTCTTTAACCACTCTTGCATATTGATTTTCTACTTCATGTTTTCCTTCTTCCAATTGTTTTACAGCTAAATATATTCCCTGAACCAAATCAAGAGGTTCAAAACCTGTAATAATAATTGGCACTTTATATTTTTTGGCCAAAGGATAATACTCTCTATAACCCATTATTGCACAAACATGTCCGGCACCCAAAAATGCATCAATATTTGCGAACTCATCATCTAAAATAGCTTCCATTGCCGGTGGTACCAGAACATGAGAAACTAATATAGAGTAATTCTTTAAGCCTTCTTTTTGCGCGTGCAAAACAGATAAAGCATTTGCAGGGGCAGTGGTTTCAAATCCAACAGCAAAGAAAACCACTTCCTTATCAGGATTCTCTTTAGCAATGTTCACTGCTTCCAAAGGTGAATATAAAATACGTAGATCGCCCCCTATAGCTTTTGACTCTAGCAAACTTTGTTTACTTCCCGGCACTCTAATCATATCACCAAATGAGCACACAATTACATCATTTTCTAACAATTCAATTGCTTTATCAATTAAATTTAAGGGTGTAACACATACCGGACAACCAGGACCGTGAATCATTCTAACCTTATCGGGTAATAAGTCGAGAATACCATTTTTAACCAAACCATGTGTTTGACCTCCACAGATCTCCATTATATTCCATGGTTTAGTAATAGTATCTTCAATTTGTTTTAATACTATTTTGGTTGCTTCAAGGTTTCTATATTCACTAAGATATTTCATATAATAAATTCTCGCTGATCTCACAGATAATTGCAGAAATATAACTTAAGATCTGCATGATCTTGGTGAACCTTATTTACAATTTAAATAATACATAATTTGCCCATATGATATGTTCTCATCATTAGGAGCTAAGTTACTGTTAAAATATAATTCAAACTTATTTTTACCCAATTCTTTAAGCATATCTATTAAGATAGTATTTTGAAAGACCCCTCCGCTTAAAGCTATTCTCTTTTGATCTTGAATTTCTGCCACCTTCAATATGATTGTTGCTAAAGTGAATAAAAAATTTACAATAATTTTATCTTTCGCCATACCATCTTTATTATCTATGTACAAGTTTCTAAACAATTCAACGGTATCAATATTACAATTTTCCTTTACTTTAAAATAAAGTCTGCATTTATGCAAATCATAGCTTGTGATTTTATTTTCAAGAAGTATAGCAGCCTCTCCTTCATAGGTATTGAGATCGCAAATATTCAATAATGAGGCAACAGCATCAAAGAGTCTTCCTACCGATGATGTTTTCAATTGATTCGTTTTCTTGATTGATTGGTAAATATTTAACTCATTGGATGTGAATTTTTTAGTAAGATCTTTGTACATGGAATTATCTGCCAATGACAAAAAAGAGAGTCTCGGTTCTTTTGCCATTTTATCTCCTGCCAGCCATTCGAAATATGTAAACTGAGCAACTCTCTTTATTCTTTTTGATTGGTAATTGAAAAATTCCCCTCCCCATATCATACCATCATCACCATAACCGGTGCCATCCCAAACAACACCCAGAACTTTTTCAGAATCATCCAACAAATCATGTTCTCCCAGAACAGAAGCAAAATGGGCCTTATGGTGCTGTATTTTAATTAGAACTGCTTTCCATTCTTTCGATATCTCTTCTCCGAATAATGAACTTTGATAAGTCGGATGTTTATCAATCAAAACTACATTTGGATTTTGTTCAAACAGATCGGTAAAGGAAGTTGTATTTTTCACAAACCTTTCATAAACATCAAAATGGTCTAAATGTCCCAGATACTGACTGATGTATAAATTATCATTGGGAAGATATGCAATGGTGCTCTTTATATGTGCTCCCATAGCCATGATTATTTTATCTGTTTTAATTTCAGCCTTAAAATAGTTTGGTGCAAAACCTCGTGAACGCCTGAATAATACTTTCTGGCTGAATTTAAAACTATATTTTATTACTGAATCATCTTGAGGGTTTATAATTTTTAAATTGTGGTGTAAAAAATAATCAGCGATATCGCTTAAAATCTCTTTGGCTTTTTCATTGCTGCTAATAATAGGCGATCCATGTAAATTGCCGCTGGTTGCAACTATAGGTATATCCAATTCATTTGCTAACAATTGTAATATTCCGGAATAAGGTAACATCACTCCTAGCTGATTCAAATTTGGGGCTATTTCTTTAAGCGCCAATTCTCCTTTAAAATCTGATTTTGAAATTATTACTATTGGTCTTTCAGTTGATATTAGGGCAGTTTTTTGATGTATATTTACTTTCAACTGATCTTCTAAAATTTCCATAGAAGGATACAAAATAGCAAATGGTTTATTGGGTCGGTTTTTTTTTCTCTTAATTTTTTTACTATTTTCTTGTTAGTAGCATCACAACAAAGTAAAAATCCACCGGTATTTTTTATGGCAATAATGTTTCCTTCTTTTATTAATGAGGCTATTTTAATAAATATTTCTTTCTTATTAGTGCTAATTAATTTACCCCTAGTCTTGGTTAATTGAATACTTATTCCACAAGTTGAGCACGAATTGGTTTGTGAATGAAAACGTCTGTCAGAGGGATTGGTATATTCATTTTTACATGTATCACACATCTCAAAATCATCTATACTTGTATGATCTCTTTCAAATGGAAATGTTTTTGTTATAGCCCATCTTGGACCGCAATTAACACAAGTGGTAAAAGGATAGTTAAATCTTCTGTTTTTTGAATTTGAAATTTCTTTTTTACAGTCTTCACAAATGGCAAAATCAGGAGTTAATGGGAGATTTAGCTTTCCTTTTTTTGAAGATGGGATTATTTTAAAATCTTTGTGATCTTGAAAAGGAATTTCTTGAATATCACTATGCTTTATTTTGGAAACAGGAGGAGGTATAGCAATTAATTCACGATAAAAAGATTGTATTTTATCTAGTTCACCGGAAGAATAAATGATCACACCACTTTCATTGTTTGAAACCGTTCCTTTTAATTTATAATTATTTGCCAAAACAAAAACAAAGGGGCGAAATCCAACCCCTTGTACTCTTCCGGTGATAGTTATTTTAAAAGTCTTGATCATTATTGAATCTTTAACAATGAAAAAAGCAATACTAAATTAAGAAAAATTAGTACATAATTTTTTGGTCAGTTCTAAGATTTGTTCAATCGTTTTCGGAATGGTTTCATCAACTTTTGGTGATAATTCTTTTTTGAAGAAGATTAAGCATTAAATCTACTAAATTTAAAATACTGAAAACATGATACTTATCATGATTGTTAAAATTATATTTATTTACTTTTATAAGTTTTAAATCAAAATTCCATGCATGAATTGTCCATTGTAATGAGTATTGTTAAAATTGCAGAAAACGAAATAAAAAAGGCAAAAGCAAAAAAAATACTATCGATAGAACTTGAAATTGGTACTTTGGCAGGGATTGAATTTGATTCTTTAAATTTTGTTTGGCCAGCTGTAGTTAAAGACACGATTTTAGAAAATGTAGTTAAAAAAATTCACGTGATCGAGGCAAAAGGCAAATGTTTGGACTGTAATTTTACTTTCAAACTACAAGATATTTATGATTCTTGCCCGAAATGTAATAGCTATGTAAAAGGGATAATTCAGGGCAAAGAATTAAAAGTAAAAGCTTTAGAGTTTTCTTGAAATTATTTAACTGATCTACGCTATAATTATTTTAAATTTTCCTTTTATGATAATTGTCATTAATTAAACAATCATTCTGTTTTACCTTTAATACACTATATTTTTTCGTACAATGGCAGTTCTAAAAAACACCTCGCCAAAATCCTCTTTGATGGATGTCTTGTGGGATATTCAAAGAAAAAGAAGGTACATCAGTCATGATGATATGACCAAAATTGCAATAGAATTTAATATTTCCCGAATGGAATTAGAAGGGGTTATTTCTTTCTATCATTTTTATCATAGGAAACACGCAGGTAAATACACTATTTACTTGAATAATTCAATTATTTCAAAGCATAAAGATTATTATCTGGTTAAAAAAACCTTCGAAAATGAGTTGGGCATCGGATTTGGTATGGTTACTGAAGATAAGATGTTTGGCCTATTTGAAACTCCTTGTATAGGTTTAAGTGACCAGGAATCTTCAGCATTGATCAATTTTAATGCTTTTACAAATCTCACTCCGATAAAGGTGAAAAATATCTTAAACAAATTAAAACAGGGTGAATCCTTACTAGCTATAAGTGAACTTCCAAAAAACAACATTCAGTATACTCCGAAAAGTGATAGAACAGTATTCTTTAAAAATTATATCCCTGGATCGGGAATAAAGAAATTAAAAAAATTAAGCCCTTTAAAAGTTATTGATCTGGTAACACAATCTAAACTTGCCGGACGCGGAGGTGCTTTTTTTCCAACCGGCTTAAAATGGGAATATTGCAAAAATATTAAAGCCGATCAGAAGTATATTATTTGTAATGCGGATGAAGGCGAACCAGGTACCTTTAAGGACAGGGTTTTAATGAATAAATATCCCGGACTTCTTTTAGAAGGTATGACAATGGCTGCTTATGCTGTTGGGGCTACAAGAGGTTTTATTTATTTACGTGCAGAATACTTTTATTTAAAAGATAAAATTGAAAAAAGGATAATTGATTTTAAAGAAAGAGGCTACTTAGGTGAAGGCATTCTTGGAATCAAGAATTTTGATTTTGATATTAAAGTTCATATGGGTGCAGGAGCCTATGTTTGCGGTGAAGAAACTGCATTAATCAATTCAATGGAAGGTAAAAGAGGTGAACCAACCACAAAAGAATTCTTTCCGGTAGAAAAAGGATTTTTAGGAAAACCAACCATTGTTAACAATGTAGAAACGCTTTGTGCTGTACCAAGAATTTTTGAAATCGGTGTTGAGAATTGGTTAAAATTAGGAACTGTAAAAACTCCGGGAACAAAATTAATCAGTGTTTCGGGAGATTGCAATAAACCTGGAATTTATGAAATTGAATGGGGAATGAATATGAAAGATTTTCTAAACTTGATCGAAGCTCAGAATCCAAATTTTGTATTGTTCAATGGTTTTTCAGGAGAATGCCTATCTCCTGTTGATTTTAACAGGGAAATATCGGGGGAAAACTTATTGGCAGAGCATATTGAATTTAATATTAAAGATCCCATTGCATACAAACGTAAAATGAGTGCCGTTGGTATTAGAAGCGGAGGGTCGTTCATGGTATTTAATAAAGAAAGAGATCTGTTACGTATTTTAAAGAACATCAGTAATTTCTTTGTAGCCGAATCCTGCGGAGTTTGTGTACCGTGCAGAACCGGCAATTTTTTACTCAACAAAAAGATCAACAAGCTCTTATTAGGCCATGCAGATCAAAAAGATCTCAATGATATTAAAGAATGGAGTAATATTATCAAGCTTACCAGTAGATGTGGATTAGGTCAATCATCCTCCAATTCATTGCTTAGTGCAATCAAAAAATTCCCGGCTGTTTTTCAAAGGAAAATTACTGAAAATACCGATTTCAATAAAGCATTTGATCTGGATAAAGCCGTTAAAAGTTATGACGATATTATTAACGAAATAGAAACTACTTATGGATAATCTGATTAATATTAAAATTGACGGTAAAGATTACCAAGTTTCTGAAAATAAGAATTTGGTTGATACCGCAAAGGAGCATGGAATTTATATCCCAACACTTTGTCATTTCCATGAAGTCAATCCTCCCTTAGGAACTTGTCGAATATGTACTGTTATGGTTAACGGAAAATCTACAACAAGTTGTACTACAAAAGTTCAGGAGGGAATGGAAATAGAAATTAACAGCCCTGTGCTAATTGATACAAGAAAAGCCATTATCGAGATGCTCTATTCTGAAGGAAATCACTTTTGCCCTTCTTGCGAAAAAAGTGGTAATTGTGATATGCAAAACCTGGCTTATGATATGGGTTTGACCAATTCCAGATTCCCTCATGTTTACAGTAATAAATTTGTTGATTTCAATCCGAAGAGAATGATAATGGATTCCAACAGATGCATTCTTTGCAAACGCTGCGTAGAAGAAATTAAAACAAAAGATGGTCTGGATGTATTCTCGTTTGTTAAAAGAGGCGTAAGAACTCGCGTTCATATTGATTACCAACAAGAACAAAAATTAAGTGAATCACAAGCCATTCATGCTATGAACCTATGTCCGGTTGGTGCAATATTGGTAAAGGGAATGATCTATGAACAACCTTTTGGTGAAAGAAAATATGACGTTTTAGGTAAAACCAAACAAGCCCCCTCAAACGGAAATGGAACCTTCAAAAATGATGAAGAAAAATTTATTGTTGCAACAACATCTTTAGCAGGTTGCTTCGGATGTCATATGTCTCTTTTAGATATTGATACGGATATATTAGATGTTTTTAAAATTGTTGAATTTAACAAGTCGCCTTTAACCGATATTAAAAAATTCAGTAAGCGTTGTCACGTTGGTTTAGTTGAAGGTGGTTGTGCAAATTCTGAAAATGTTGAAGTACTAAAGGAATTTAGAAAAAAATGTGATATTCTGATCGGTTTCGGTGAGTGTGCTTTAATGGGAGGAATTCCTGCAATGCGAAATTTCGTTCCTTTAAAAGAATGTTTGGAAGAAGCTTATATTCATGGTATAACCAGCGAAATTGGAGCAAATGTGATTCCCAATCACGAAGACATACCGAAACTTCTAAACAATGTTTACCCCTGTAATGAAGTGGTGAAAATTGATTATTTCATTCCGGGTTGCCCTCCAAATGCAAACCATATTTGGAAGGTGGTGAAAAGTATATTATTAGGTAAGGAGTTTACCATTACCCACGAAGAATTTAAATACGATTAAAGTACAAAATGATGAACAAAATTGTAATTGACCCCGTAACAAGAGTGGAAGGTCACGGCAAAGTAACCATTCATTTAGATGAAAACAACCAAGTAAAAGATTCATTTTTTCATATTGTTGAATTTAGAGGATTTGAAAGATTTATTCAAGGTCACCCATACTGGGAAGCACCGGTATTGGTACAAAGATTATGCGGAATCTGCCCCGTTAGTCATCATTTGGCAGCAGCAAAAGCCATCGATCAAATTATTGGTTTAGAACCGGAAGATCTTTCAATTGCAACACAAAAGATCAGAAAATTATTACATTTCGGCCAGATTTTTCAATCGCATGCTTTGCATTTTTTCTATTTGGCTTCCCCCGATCTACTTTTTGGCTTCGATGCCAGCCCAACCAAAAGAAATGTAGTTGGCGTTGCGATGGAATATCCCGAATTGGCTAAAAAAGGAATTTTAATGCGAAAATTCGGACAAGAAATAATAAAAATGATCGCCGGAAAACGCATTCATGGAATTTCAGCTTCACCAGGTGGCGTTCATAAAAAAGTTAGTGTTAAAGAGCGCGATTATTTTTTAAACGGAAAGGATATCCCTTCCATAGATACAATGATCGAATGGTCAAAAGAAATTCTTGAATTCATAAAGATCTATCATTCAAAAAACACAAAATGGTTTGATGAATTTGCCGCCTATCCTTCAGGGCATTTAGGCTTGATAAATAAAAAAAACGGCTTTTTAGAATTATATGATGGTAATTTAAGAGCAGTAGATGCCAATGGCAATATTACCTTAAATGATATTGATAACGATGATTACCAAAATTATTTTTATGAAGGTGTAGAAAAATGGACCTATTTAAAATTCCCCTATTTAAAACATCTTGGTAGAGATAAAGGTTGGAACCGAGTTGGTCCGCTTGCCCGCTTAAATGTTTGTGACGGAATTTCCACTCCACTTGCAGCTTTTGAACGGTTGGCTTTTATGGCCGCTTCAAATGAGCAAACCAATAACAAAACCATGTTCTCTCACTGGGCAAGATTGATTGAGATCTTACATTGTGCTGAAATGATAAAAGAACTATTGGAGGATGACGATATTTTAAGTAATGACCTGGTAAGAAGAGGAGAAAGACGAAGTGAGGGTATAGGTATTATTGAAGCACCCCGGGGCACCTTAATTCACCATTATGAAGTTGATGATAAAGATAGGATTACAAGATGTAATTTAATTGTTTCTACAACCCATAACAACGAACCCATGAATAAAGCTGTAAGTTGGGTTGCTAATAATGTGATCAATGGCAAGACCAAAATTACCGAAAGTATGATGAATCAGGTTGAAGTTGCGATACGAGCCTATGACCCTTGTTTAAGTTGTGCCACCCACGCATTGGGGCAAATGCCTTTGGAAATATCGATGTACGATCATGTAGGAAATTTAATAGACTTAAAAAGGAATTGATGAGAAAAGACTAGTATTATGGAAATCTATCCGTTTGGTTAGTACAGATCTAAAAAATATCATAATTATAAATGACAAATAAAACTGTTGTAATAGGAATCGGAAATATTGGAAGGCAAGATGATGGGCTTGGATGGTTATTTATTGATTATCTTAAATCAGAAGGTTTTAAACATCTCAGTCTCGAATATCGGTATCAATTGCAAATTGAAGACGCTGAATTAATTAGTCAATACGACACCGTGATCTTTGTTGATGCAACCAAAGAAAAAATAGAAGGAGGATTTAGTTTAAGAGTCTTAAAACCCTCAAACAAATATGGTTTTAGCTCTCATGAATTAATGCCCGAAACTATTTTATATTTAGCTGATAAATTATACAAAAAAACTCCGCAGGCATATCTTTTTTGTATAAAAGGATATCAATGGGGACTAGAGATAGGCTTGAGTAAAAAAGCAAGACTGAACTTAAATAAAGCAAAAGAATATTTTGCGAATACATCCATGTTTATAATTAATCTAAATTAATTCAAAAACCTTAGAATTATTAAGCATGACCTTTTTATGAATTATATTTGAATAGATAAATTTACAATTATGTGTGGTACCTGTGGTTGTGGCAGTGAAGATAATAAAGTAAGTATTAAAAATCCAAAAGATGTCGTTATGCATCAACATCATGACGATCACGAACATGTTCATCACCATCATGAGCATGAACCTGATCATTCACACCCTCATACCCACTCTCATAATCATCACACAAAAAATATTGTAGTAGTTGAACAAGATATTCTGCGAAATAATGATATCATGGCTGCAAGGAATCGGGGCTATTTTGATGCAAAGAATATTTTTACCCTAAATCTTGTAAGCTCACCAGGATCTGGAAAAACTTCTATTCTAGAAAAAACTTTATCTGATTTGAAAAATGAATTGTCTTTTTATGTCATTGAAGGAGATCAGCAAACCTTGAATGATGCTAATCGAATTGATGCTTTAAATATTCCGGTTATACAAATTAACACAGGTAAAGGTTGCCATTTGGAAAGCAACATGGTTTATGAAGCAGTTAAAAAATTAGATATAAGAGATAAATCCGTTTTAATGATCGAAAATGTAGGTAATCTGGTTTGCCCATCTATGTTTGATCTTGGCGAAAACAAACGAATAGTGATTGTCAGCACTACCGAAGGTGAAGATAAACCTATAAAATATCCTGATATGTTTTACACATCGGATATTTGCATCATTAATAAAATTGATCTTTTGCCATATCTTAATTTTGATTTAGAGAAGCTTAAATCCTATGCTAAACAAGTCAATCCAAATCTGGAATTTTTCGAGGTTTCAGCAACCACCGGAGAAGGTATGGAAAAGTGGTATGAATGGTTAAGATCAAATAAAGTATAAGGAAATAAGTATAAGATTCCCGCTTTCGCGGGAATGACAATTTTGAATCATTTAATTTTAAATTATATGTGTTTATCAATACCAGGAAAATTAATAGAAATCACAGCCCAATTAGATGAAACATTTCGAGTAGGACGAGTTTCTTTTGATGGGGTAATAAAAGAGGTTAGTCTGACTTTAGTTCCCGAAGCGAAGGTTAATGATTATGTAATGGTTCATGTTGGAGCAGCTATTAGTGTTGTTGATGAAGTGGAAGCTAAAAAAACTTTTGATCTTCTCAAACAACTTAGTGAATTACATGATCTGGACACTTCTCTTGACGATGTATAAATATTATTTACATCCAATTTATCTTTCTTAAAATTACTTTTGTAACATTTGTCATAGTATGATTTTTGTTAGCTTTTAACAGCTATATTTTAATTAATTTTCGCAATGAAAATTAATTAAAATATAAAGTATGAAACCATTTATATCATTTCTATTCGCGAGTTTTATTCTATATTCTTGTGTTAATCAATCAGAAAAAATTATGGATAAAAAAATAGATAATCCATTATTAACAGAATGGAATACTCCTTTCGGAGTTCCTCCCTTTGATAAAATCACAAGCGAAAATTATTTACCTGCTATTCGCGCAGGTATTTCAGAGCAGGCCGCTGAAATTGATGCTATTATAAGTAATCCAGAATCTCCAAGCTTTAAAAATACTATTGAAGCATTAGAGTTTAGTGGAGCCACTTTGAGCAAAGTTACACGAGCATTTTATGCCGTTAAAGGAGCAAATACCGACGATATTTTAAATGAAACCGGGAAAACTTTAGCACCAGAATTATCTAAACACTATGATAATATTAATTTAAACCCTGAGCTTTTCAAACGAGTTGATATTATTTTCAAACAAAAAGAAAGTATAAATCTGAGTGCAGAAGAACTAAAATTACTGGAAGAGACCTATAAAAATTTTGTTAGAGCTGGAGTTAATCTCAACAAAGAAAAACAAATAAGATTAAGAGAGCTAAACGGTCGTTTAGCTACATTATCTCAGAAATTTGGAGACAATTTATTAAATGAAACTAATAATTTTGAATTACATGTAAGTGATAGTGCAGATATAGGAAATGCCTCAAAAAGTCTTTTAGCTGTTGCAACTAAAGAAAGTAAAAAAAGAGGTCATAGTGCAGGTTGGTCATTTACTTTACATCGTCCGAGTATTAATCCTTTTTTACAAGCTTCAACAAATCATTTGCTCCGTAAACAAATATTTGATGGTTATGCTTTACGCGGAAACAATAACAATGAATATGACAACAAAGCAATTTTAGAAGAAATGGCTTCGATTCGAGTTGAAAAGGCACATTTAAAAGGATTTAAGACCCATGCTGATTACATTTTATCAGATAATATGGCAGAAACACCTCAGGCAGTCTATGATTTTTTGGATAAATTGTGGGTACCTGCCTTAAACCGGGCAAAAAAAGAGCATGAAGCTTTGTCAAAAATAGCAAAAAAAGATGGCGTAGAAAATAAATTCAAGGGAAGTGACTGGCGTCATTATGTGGAAAAAGTCAGAAAAGAAAAATTCAACTTTGATGAAGAAGAAACTCGTCCATATTTTGAATTTACAGCAGTTCGAGAAGGTGTATTTATGTTAGCAAATAAATTGTTTGGTCTTACTTTTAAAGAATTAAATAATGTACCAAAATGGCATGAAACCCAACAAGTATTTGAAGTGTTAGAAGCTGATGGAAGTCATTTAGGTGTAATTTATTTGGATTTCTTTACTCGAGAAAGCAAAAGAGGCGGAGCCTGGATGAACGCATTAAGATCACAATCAAATGTAGATGGCATGATTACACCTATTGTAACCAATAATTTCAATTTTCCTCCTTCAACAGAGGATACCCCTTCACTATTATCATTTTCAGAAGCACAAACATTTTTTCATGAGTTTGGACATGCTCTGCATGGTTTATTATCAGATGTAAAATACGAATCTCTTTCAGGGACTTCAGTTCCTCGTGATTTCGTTGAATTTCCATCTCAGGTGATGGAAAATTGGATGAGTGAGCCAGAAGTATTAAACTTGTATGCCAAACATTATAAAACGGGTGAAGTAATTCCTAAATCTCTTATTAAAAAAATGAAAGATGCGAATGATTTTAATGAGGGATTCAGAACAGTTGAATACATGGCTGCAGCTTATTTGGATATGGCTTGGCATACTTTACAAGATACAACACATCAAAAAACCAATGCGTTTGAGAAAAAAGAAATGGACCGCTTAGGTCTAATTGATGAGATTATTCCACGATACAGAAGTACTTATTTTTCTCATATTTTTAGCGGAGGTTATTCTTCCGGTTATTACAGTTATTTATGGTCGGAAGTTCTAGATGCAGATGCTTTTGAAGCATTTAGGGAAACAGGGGATTTATTTGATCCGGAAACCGCTAGTAAATACAGGAAATTGTTAAGTCAGGGAGGTACAAAAACAGGAATGGAGTTATATTTAGAATTTAGAGGTAGTGAACCAAAAATCGAAGCTTTGATAAAAAAAAGAGGCTTAAATTAATATATTGACTAAAACAAAAAGCTTCAGATTTCTCTGAAGCTTTTATAAAATAATTTATTCTTTTATCTACTCTTTAGTGACTTCTTCAATCTTTATAGGAACCTCAACTTCTGATACCCATGCATTGTATAATTGGTGTACTATGGCTAATACTACGGGTCCAATAAAAAGACCTAACATACCCATAAAGATCATTCCGCCTAACGCACCGATCAATATCACAAGCATTGGTGTTTGTAGTCCTTTTCCTAACAGAATTGGTTTTAAAAAACTATCAGACATTGATACTATTATAGCATAGATGGTAAAAATAATTGCCGGAGTAGATGCTGATGTAGAAAAAACAATAGCTATGGCAGGAATCATTGCAATTATCGGTGGTAATTGAATTATAGCAAATATTAAAACCAAAAGAGCGAAAAACGCTGCCCATTCCAGACCGATCACAACAAAACCAATATATGATAAGGCAGCCTGAATAATTGCTACAACCAAAATTCCTTTTACAACACTTCTAATAGTATTAACAATCATAGTTATTAATTCTTCTCCTTTACCTTCTTTTAATCTGTTGGCAAATTTTACACTGGTACTATAACCACTTTCCGCCGAAAGCATAAAAACACCAGCAAATATCAATGAAAATAATGCTAAAAATACAGAACCCATAAGACCCGTAAAACTGCTAAACAAAGAACCCAAAAAATCACTTAATTGATCTTTATAGGTTACGATAAAACTTTCAATGTTAGTACTTGCCTGTGACCATGCATTATATGTTTTATTCCCTATCAATGGCCATTCTTTTACCGTTTCGGCCGGAGGTGGAATTTTTAAAGTTCCGGCCTCAAAACTTTCTTTAAAATCCAATGATGAAGATATCACAGATTTTGTAAGATTAATTGTTGGAACAATAATAATTGCCAACAAAATAATTATAAAAAGGCTGGTAACAAGCCCTTTCTTTTTTCCTTTAAATAATTTGATCACTTTGTTATAAAAAGGATACAAAGCCACACCCACTAAGGCTGACCAAACAATAATGGTAATAAATGGCTTAACAATTAAATAACTCCATATCAACAATATAGATAAAATTACAATTTTGATATATACATCAATGGGCTTTTTGGAAATTGAATTTTTCATTTTATTTAGGATTTAAATTAGTTACTATTTATTATTGTATCAATATCAATTTGCCACCCTCCGCCTAACGCATCATACAGATTTACTATAGAGGCTAATTGTTGTTTTAAAGCTTCGGAAGCTTTTAGTTCGGCGTTAAAAAGTGAGGTTTGCAAATTGAGCACCTCTAAATAACTTGTCAATCCACCATCATATCTAATCCAGGATAAATGCGCAGCGGTCTTTGCCATTTCCATTTGTTCATTCCTCAGGTAATACTCTCTTTTGTAAGTTTCAACTGCGATCATGGCATCTTCAACTTCCTGTAAAGCAATGATAAAGGTATTTTGATAATTATTTAGAAATTGTTTCGTCCTGGCTATTTCAACATCAATACCTCTTTCAATTCTTTTCCCATTAAAGATCGGTCCCAATAGTTGTGCACCCAGATCTGCGAAAAACAAAGAGGGATTTGCCAATTCTGCACCCATATTGGCACTTAGTGTTAGTGATGGATATTTTAAGGTTTCTGCCACTCCAATTCTCAAGGTTTGTGCGTGTAACCTTCGTTCAACCTCCAAAATATCGGGTCTTCTATCCAATAATTCCGACGGAAATCCTGTTGGGATCTCAGGGAGTGAAATTTGTTCTTCCAGTAATAAGCCTCTTGAAATTTCCATAGGGGGAGATCCTAAAAGTATACTTATTGCATTTTCTATTTGCCTTCTGGAACGTGAAAAAACTTCAATAGCTGTATTTGCTTCACTTAACTGTATTTTTGCCTGGGTCAGATCAACTTCACTAATAAACCCTGCATTAAATCTTGCCTGCATTACATCGAGGTTCTCTTGAAAACTTATTGCTGTTTTTTCAGAAATATTCAATCTGTTATCTAAATCTCTTAAAGAAATATATGCGTTGGCCGTAACTGAAATTATACTTATTGTTAATGCTTTATAAGCATCTTCGGTTGCCAGATAATCCTGTAAGGCTATCTCATTTAAGGTGCTTATCTTACCCCAAAGATCAACCTTATACGATACATTGACAACCGGAATAATTGAATTTGTAATATCACCACTTATTGAGTTATATGAAGTTGAACCACTTGCACCATAATTGACACTTGGATAAAAATCTGCCCTAGAAATATTTAAAAAAGCTTGTGATTCTTCTATTCTTGCAATTGCAATCTTTAAATTTTTATTATTGGCCAAAGCTGTATCTATCAAATTGACCAATACTGGATCTTTAAAAAGTTTCCACCAGGGTAAATTAGCAATACTGGAATCTTTAGAGAAATCCTGACTATAAGCTGAAGGTATAAATTGTGGTTCTCTTGTATATTCTTCTCCAATTTTACATGATAATGCATTTATAATTATAAAACCTATACCAAGCAAAAACAAAATATGCCTTTTATTATTTACAAAAATATTCATAGCGACTTATGTTTTTTCTGTTTTTCCAGATGATCCAGTACTCTAAATGCAATAACTACATAAATCACTGCCATAGATATTTGAATTACACGAGGCCAAACTTTGTTACTCGCATCTACATCTGATGACATAACTGATCCCAAGATCAATAAGAAAGTTGAAAATCCACTTTTAAATATAGGTCCTAATTTTTGTGTTGAAAATATTCGTTCTCCAAATAACAAGCCTGTTGAAAATACCAACAAGATCATAAAAGTAAAATTTGGCACTATGGTCAGTAAAAAATAGACGAAAATTGCGATAATTCCACCCAGAATATTTGCAATGATCATTGCCTGCCCAACTTTAGGATTGGCCAAGGCAGGGCTCATTGATAGTATGGATATAAATATTAATATGAGTGCGCTTGATGTTAATTTAAAGATAAAGAATAATAAAAGAACAGGTGTTAGAATAATAACTATGTTTACCGCATATTTAAAACGTTCTTTTTCTGATTTTTTAATTGTTGGAGCCTGTGCTTTAACATAAGCGTAATCAGCCTCTGACCAGGGGAAAACTAAGAAAATAATCTGGGTGAGAACTATGGCCATTAAGGCATTAATAATTAAATTAATGGCTACATAACTTCCAATTGCCGTTGAATCAATAGAAACAAATGGTAAAAGAATAATACTGATTAAAACAAAAACCTTTACCATACCTGTCAATTTATCGGTATAATAAAACCATAATAAGGCCAATAACAACAGCGGCATAAAAACCAAAGGGTAATCTAAAAAAAGTTCGCTAAATAGTAAGGTAATACTTGTTATTATCGAAAGGGTAATTATAAAACCAATACCCTGCTTTACAGTCAGTGGTTTTGCACCTGGAGCTATATATATTAATGATAAAACAGCAGTTAGATATGCAAGATCATAATTCCACAAAGAAGTAACAGCCATAATAAAGCTAGCACCTAGTGCATATCTCAAAACCGGTATTGACGCTTTCCAGTTAGTTTTGAAGGATAATATGTTAATTGCGTTATCTGACATAGGATAACCAGGAAATAAAACGAATTCTGAATTTCGCTATTGCATTTAAAATAAAACTATCACCTGTAAACACCACAACATCTACTTGTCCGCCTAAACGAATGATCTCTTCCAATTCGTGACCCTCTTCAATATTTATTATAACCGGAAATCGTTGGGGGTCTTGCAACCAACCCGACTTACCTGTAATATCAGGCAAGCCACCTTTATTGGTTTGATCAGTGGCTACACCATATCCCATACTCCTTATGGTTCCTTTATATATTTTTCCGGGCGCAATATCAAAAGTAAATTCTACCTCATCATTAATTTTCATTAAAGAAAGGTTATTTTCTTTCATATTGGCCTGGATCCAAACATCACTTTTTGAAATTAAAGTAGTTAGTGGTTGTCCGATAGAGGCATAATAACCCAGATCAATTTCAAAACTTTCGATAACACCATCGGTAGGGGCCACAATAGTAGAAAAAGCCAAATCCAATCGGGCTTTTTCCAAGGCTTGAATTGCTGCCCTTATTTTAGGATTATCGGGGCCGGAATCACCCAAACGCTGTTGATCTCTTTCCAGACCTGCCTCAGCAGCGGCTACCTGTTCAACTGCCTGAAAATATGCAGTTTCAGATTGGTCTTTATCTGCTTCTGATAAGGCTCCTTCATTTTCGAGCATTACTTTCTGCACTCTGATCCAGTTGCGTTCTGCTCTGTCTAATTGTGCTTTGGCAACACCTAATTTTCCGGCAGAAGCCTTAACTGATGAAGTCGAGGCTGCAACTGATTGTGTTGTATTGTCGATATCTGCTTGGGCTTTAGCAACAGCAATTTCAAACGGATGCTCATCTAATTGAAAAAGTGTATCCCCGGCACTTACAACACTGTTTAGTTTTATATTAACTTTTGTGATATAACCTGAAACCTGAGCTGTGACCGGTGTGATCAGTCCTTTTATCCTGGCTTGATCTGTATATGGCGTGAATCTGTCAGAAAGAACATACCAAATAAAAAAAAGTGCTGTGATCAATAATACAATGCTGGTAATTTTTTTAATAGGACTTTTTTCCTTTTGTTGCTCCACATTATTTTCATCGTCTTTTTTAGTTTCTGCATCCTTTATTTTTCCATCTTCTGAAATTTTCTTTTCGATATTTTCTTTTTTATTCTCTTCCATAAGGTATTTAATTCTTACTCTTTATTCGTCTTAATATCTTGAACATCATAAATTCGTTTATAAATATATTGTACCACTGAAAACATATATGCGGTTGACCATCCAATGAGTAATATTCCATTTATTGCCTCAAAACCAGCTAAAATTCTATTTGATGAACTGATCGTTATTTCACCGTAACCAAGAGTAGTAAATGTTACCAGCGAAAAATAAATGGCTTTCTCTAATGTTTCGAACTCTGTAATACCAGGAAGTATATAATAAGTGAATGCCCAAATACCAGCTTCAATAAAATGCAATAACAAGAGAAAGAATGCAGTGAATATTATTAGCTGGACACTTTTTTTATTAAATTTTGTAGCAGATAACGGTTTGTATTTCTTGTCAATATGGACCAACCAAAAATGAGTTCCATAACCTTGAATAATTACTGTAATTCCTATTACAATTAATCCAATTAAAATATTAATAAGCATAGTAGGGTCATTGATTTATCTGTCTAAATTAGTTTTTTTAAATCAAAACCCGGTGTATTTATGAAGGTAATGAAAATACTCTCTGCCTAGATAGTATTGTTCGTGTCCAAACTTTTAATCCTTGAAGCTGTCAATATAGCCTTTGGTAACCGAGTTTTATTTAAAGGTCCATAGGCATGGTATAGTAGTATTCATTGTTGTAGTTACAGTAATGCTATTGGCGGAACAGGTTGCTGTAGGAATTAAAAACTCACGTGGAAATAAACAATAGCGTAATAAGTAATAGGTAACACCATTCCCAATATTGAAGAAGAATTTTAGTGCGTTGCTGTTTTAATTTTGCCAATAACCAATCAATAAATGAGCCGAATTTTATATCAAACTGGTTGAATATCATACGAATTTCAAGAAAATAACTGAAAATCAGAAATAACTCTTTAACTTAGACCCCTACTAAAAAAACAAAAAGATGTCAATTAATAACATTAGAAAAGAAGTAATGCTAACCCTGGAGAAAAACATTGATGTTTTTCTTGATAAATTTTTAATCGCACCTGAAGAAATTTGGCAGCCTTCTGATTTTCTACCTGATCCACAATCTGATTCCTTTATGGAGGAAGTAAAGGAAATCAGAGAAATATCAAAGGATCTGAACAATGATTTTTGGATCTCTCTGGTTGGTGATATGATAACCGAAGAAGCATTACCTACATATGAATCATGGCTATTAGATCTTGATGGTATAGATCAACATGGTGAAAATGGTGATAATGGCTGGGCAAAATGGATTAGAAAATGGACTTCCGAAGAAAACAGGCATGGGGATGTATTGAACAAATACATTTACTTATCAGGACGAGTGAATCTGCGCGAAGTTGAAATCACAACTCAGCATTTAATAGCTGATGGTTTTGATATAGGTACCGCAAGAGATCCATATAAAAACTTTGTTTATACAAGTTTTCAGGAATTAGCAACTTATGTTTCTCATAATAATGTTGCAAAAACTGCTCGAAAAGCTGGAATGAAATCCCTGTCAAAAATGTGCAAAATTATTGCCGGCGACGAAATGAGACACCACAAAGCGTACACAGAGTTTGTACGCCAAATATTTGCCATTGATGCAAGTGAAATGATGTTGGCCTATTTTGATATGATGAAATTGAAAATTACCATGCCTGCAATGCATTTAAGAGAATCATTTCAAAAACAAGGATCTCTATTTGAAAGATTTTCGGAAATTGCTCAAAGAGCAGGTGTTTATACAAGCTTTGATTATGTGGAAATAATTAGAAAATTAAACAAAACCTGGGAAATAGATAAAATTACCAACCTGACACCCGAAGCTGAAAAGGCAAGAAATTACCTAATGCGCTTTCCGGATAGAATGTTTAGAATTGCAGAACGGATTATTATTCCCGACACCAAACACGACTTTAAATGGATGATTCCGGTCGCTGTAAAATAAAAGAAGCTCCTGGATAATCCGGGAGCTTTTGTGTTTTTAAATTTTGTTGTATTAATCAAGTTAATTTAATGCCTTCCGAGTCAATTTCAACGATCTTTTTTTTATATAAGTTTCCCAAGCCTCTTTTAAAGGCTTTTTTACTTAAACCTAATATTTGCTTTATATCTTCAGGGCTACTTTTATCAGTCAATTTTAAAATTCCATTCCCTTCTTTTATTGCTTTGAGTATAATTTCACTATTATTATCGATATAACTTTTATAACCTAAAGGCTCTAACACAATATCAATTTTTCCGTCGTCTCGTACTTGTTTTACGTAACCTTTAATTTTATCACCTGGGTTTATATTTTTATGAATATCAGAAGTAAAAATCAAACCTTTATACAAATTATTGACAATTACATTAATACCAAGGTCGGTTAAGTTATACAGTAACAGATCAACTTCATCTCCTTTTTTTATATCAATTTTATCAAAAAACACAAAGTCATTTACTTTGCGGGAGCCAATTAACCGACCTGTTTCCTGATCCTTTAACACAAAGAATAAATACCAATTCTCTTCTTCCAATTTACCCGTCTGTTCAGAAAACGGTACCATCAATTCATTTGGCATTCCCCAATCAATAAAAGCTCCGAATTTATTAACGCTATTCACTTTTAAAAAAGCAAATTCTTCATATTGCGCATACGGTTTTATTGTTGTTGCTATAAGATTATTATCAGATTCGTTATAAACAAAAACTTCAATCTCCTCATCAATTGTATGATTTTCAAGGTCAGCTGTTTTGGGTAAAACAACCTCATTTTTATCTTCATCTGCAAGATAATATCCTTTATTATCTTCTTTCGTTATTTTTAGTTTATTGATTTTTCCAAATTCCATATTAATTGCAAATGTAAATGTTTTTAGCACTTAAGTTTAAAATATGCTTTTATTATTTTGAAACATTCATGTCTAAAAGTTTAGTCACATAAGGAAATGATTATATGAATGTTACACCTGAACGATTAAAAACAATAAATATAAACAGATGAAATTATTATAGATATATTTACAGGCACCATTTTAACCCCTAAACTGATGAAAAAACTACTTCTAATATTTATCTTACTTTTAAATCATTCACAAATAATCCAGGCCCAAACCTACAACAGATATAATATTTCATTTAAAAATGCCATTCACCATGAAGCTTTTATCGAAATAGAATTTTCTGATCTGAAAAACAAGATTCTTCAAATAAGAATGAGCAGAACATCACCGGGGAGATATGCTTTACACGAATTTGCTAAAAATGTTTATGACGTTAAGGCCTTTGATAGTGAAGGGAATATTTTACCGATAACAAGACCAAATCCATACCAATGGAATATTTCTAAGCATGATGGTACCGTAAAAATTACTTATATTTTGTTTGCCAACAGAGGTGATGGTACCTATTCACAAATTGATGATTCCCATGCCCATTTGAATATCCCTGCTACTTTTATGTATGCACTGGAATATGAAGAACGGCCGATAAAAGTTAAGTTTAATGTTAGAAAGGATTTGAGCTGGAAAGTTACTACACAATTAAAACCGCTTGGTGGTAACACTTTCTATGCCGAAAATTTACACTATTTTATGGATAGCCCAACTGAGATAAGCAATCATTCGGTAAAAAGCTTTAATGTTATGTCAAACAATAAAGAATACCATATGAATTTTGCTTTACATCATCATGGAACTGAGGAAGAATTAAATCAGTATTTTGAAAAAGTAAAAAAGGTTGTTCTCCAAGAGATACAAGTTTATGGTGAATTACCCGATTTTGATTACGGGAACTATACTTTTATCGCCTGCTATATACCAAATGTTTCAGGAGATGGTATGGAGCATAGAAATTCAACCATACTTACAAGTACAAGAGCATTAAACGGTTCGGGTATGAAAAGAAATATAGGCACTGTTTCTCATGAATTTTTCCATGCCTGGAATGTAGAGCGGATACGACCAAAATCATTAGAGCCCTTTGATTACCAAAAAACAAACATGTCTGGCGAATTGTGGTTTGCAGAGGGGTTTACAAGTTATTATACGAATTTGATATTATGCAGAGCAGGAATTATATCTCAACAAGAATACATTGAGGGCTTGGCGAATAATCTGAATTATGTTTGGAACTCACCAGCAAGAAAATATTTTAATCCTATAGAGATGAGTTATCAGGCTCCATTTGTAGATGCTGCCCGTTCTGTGGATCCTGTAAATAGAGAAAATACATTTATTTCATATTACAGCTATGGAAATGTGCTAGGCCTGGCCTTAGATCTATCTCTCCGTAATTTAGATAAGGATAAAAATTTAGACAATTATATGAAACTGGTTTGGCAAACTTTTGGAAAGTCTGAGAAACCCTATTCTATTCAAGATCTGAAAGAGGTTTTAGGCATTTATGCCGGAAATAAATTCAGTCACAACTTTTTTTCTAAATATATATTTGCCAGTCATATGCCTGATTATGAAGAACTATTTGCTTCAGTTGGAATTTCTTTTAAGCAAAAGAAATTGGAGAACGCTTATCTGGGTGCCAGAATTCAAGTGGAAAACCAGAAATGGCTTATTGGTTCCAATCCCTATATAGATTCAGCACTTTATAATGCCCAGCTGAGTTATGGTGATGAAATTGTTTCAATAGATGGTAAACTTACGAATGGTAAAATAAAACCGGGTGATTTTTTAAAAATGTTTCAACCTCAGCAAAGCGTCAAAGTTGTTTTTAATCGGTCTGGCGAACAAAAAGAAGCACAATTGACCTTCAGGGATAACCCTTCTTATACCACTTCTTTAATCGAAGAAATTGACAAAAAAGTTCTGTTAAAAAGAGAGGATTGGTTAAAAGATAAAACTAATTAAATGGAAATAATTGCGACATATAAGTACAATAGATAAAAAAATTTAACTTACTTTTTATTATTTTAGTTGATATATCGTTCAGACCAAATTGCAATTATCTTACCAACATATAAAGAATCTTCTTTATTTGATAGTAAGTGATCTGCTCCATTAAGCGAGATAAAGCTTTTTGGATGCCAGGCTGATTGATAGATATGAGCTGCATTTTCTATTCCCACCGTTGAATCCTGTGGCGAATGAAGAACCAATATCGCTCGATTTAAATTCTTTAATGTTGCAGCCATATTTTTTTCATTGATATCGTCTAAAAATTGCTTTTGAATAGTAAATTCTCTTCCTCCTATCATTATTGCGGCAACTCCTTTAGCATTTATTTCCTCAATTCCTGTTCTTAATAAATGGGAAACATGTTTCGGATTACAGGGTGCACCAATAGTTGCAACAGCTTTCACACTTGGAATATTATGTGCTGCAAATACAACTGCTGCTCCACCAAGGGAATGCCCGATTAAAATATTGGGAGCCTGATATTCTTTTTCTAAAAATTTTGCAGCTGAGACCAGGTCTTCAACATTGGAAGAAAAGTTAGTATCTTCAAACTCTCCTTCACTTTCACCCAATCCGGTAAAATCAAATCTAAGAACAGCAATACCATTGTTGGTTAAAGAGCGTGAAATATTTCTAATTGCTGTTAAATTCTTATTGCAAGTAAAGCAATGGGCAAAAAGAGCAAAACCTATCGGCGAACCCGATTCAGGAAATTCTATTTTTGCTGACAGTTCGTAACCTGCATTGTTTTTGAATTTAATTTTTACTGTGCTCATATACTTTTTTATTGATATTTTCTAATAATCAATTGGTTGGCTTTTTCATATGAAAATATTTCATCATCCAATTAAAACTAACTTTAAATTTATTTTTAAATACTAAATTCTCCATTTAATTATATCTTCTATGGGTAAATGGTCTCCATAATCCTTTCCATAATACACTTTATAGATGGTTTGCTGTTCATCAATTAAAAAATCTGCCGGTATCAAAGCTTTATCCATAATTGATTTCATGTTAAAAAATCCACTTGTCATTATTTTTATCATTTTAACGGGTTTTATCATTGCTTTGAACATACCTGATCTCGATTCTTCAATTCCATATTTTTGATAGATCTCTAATTTGGGATCGGGAATAATTGTAAATGGAACATTCTGTTTTCCCGCATAATTGGAAATCTCATCTTGAGAACTGGCAAAAAAAATTATTATTTCAATCCCTTTTTCTTTAAATTCAGGATACCTTTTTATGAGTTGACTAAGTCTTAAATTACAGAAGGGACAAGAAGCACCTCTAAAAAAGCTCAATAAGATCCTCTTTCCTTCAAATTCAGATAAGTCAATATTTTTTCCTAAATAATCATCTATTTGAAATTGAATTGCTTTGTCATTTTTACTTAAATTTTTCATAAATCGCAAAGGCTGTTAAATTTAATATTCTGATTTAGGCGAAAAGTATTTCTATTACTTACAAAACCATTTCTAAGTAGTTGAAAAGATATTTGAAATTATAGTTTTGTGTTAGATTCCAAATCCTAATTTGAACGCTACCCTTATTCCTTCATCTGATGAATACACACCTAATTGGCCGGCAATTTGTTCAGCGGCCTTTACCCAAAGTCCACCGCCAACCGAACTATGCCATTTATTAGAAGTATCATTCTCTACCCATACTCTACCTATATCATAACTACCAAAAAGGCCTATGTTAAATGGAATAAAACTAGACTTAATTTTTACAAAGTTGAATCTTATATCAGAGCTTGAATAAAAACTATTTTTACCTGAAAAACGTTCATTATGAAAACCTCTGACTCCTTCTTTACCACCAATTCTTGCCATTTGGTACAATTCTAGATCTTCCTGATCTCCAAAATTAATATGGGATGCAACTTTGGTCGCTAATACCCATCTGTGATTTTGCGAAAGGTTATGAATAACCCCAAATGAAGGTTTTATATAGAATACAGATCTATCGGATTCTTCTATATTAACTTTAAATCCCGTATCGAATTCAAAGCGCATCGCTAAAGTAGGCACTGCCTTATCATTATAATTTTCAAAAGTATAATTAGCTTCAAATCCGACGAATTTTTTCCTTTCAAATATGTTTGGATTAAATTCCATCACTACATCTTCATATTCTTCGGAAGTCAAAATTCTATCTTCGGTCTCTTCAATTTCAATTGTTTGGTAAACTCCTTTTATATATGTTTCACTTCCCTGTTTTCCTCTATAGATAAATCCCAGAGAACTTCCGAATCGGGATTGTCTTATTCTATAAAAATCTAAATTTTTATCATCATCATAGATGGTTTCATTTCCAAAACCAAAGAAGTTTTCTGCATAATTGGGATTTGTAAAATAACCTTCAATAAATAAGTTTGTATTTCCGATAACATTAGCAAATTCACCTTTATATCCAATAGCAAATCCTTCTGTGTTAGAAAAGTATTTTCCAAAGATCTGATGTTCAGATGTGAATGGGTTCCTTTTATATCCGTATCGTGTTAAAGTATTAATAAATCCCAGACCCAAACCGTCATCAGGGTTAATTTCAATATTTGGTAAAAATTGATTCTTAGAATAATTGAGCTTTTTATAATCATAGATATTTTGGAAATATTTATCCGTAATATGTAATTTGGCCTTTTTTGCCTTATTAAAATCATTCTTTTTTGATTTAAAATCATAAATATGCACACGTGTTCCATTCTCAACCATGTAAGTGTCATTATTTTGTCCTCCTATTAAAATCAATTTAATGGCTTGTTTTCCCTTTACTTCAAAAATATCCTTGTCATCGAGACCATTCAACCAGATCTCTTTAGTGATATCATTATCATAAGTTTTGTCATGAATTAAATTTCCTTTTTTACCTCCTTTGATACGATGAATTTTAATACTGGTCTTTTTATTTGGCATAGCCTCAATAGTAAAATGATCATCTTTATCTGTACCATGGATCACCACAAATTTATTGACCCGTTCAAAATAGATATCTGAAATTTCTTTCAGATTATTTCTCCTGCCTTTTAATTTACGTTTGATGTCAGCTATGGTTTCATCATTAACTTCCTTTGGAATATTGTTAAAAGCATCTTCAATTACTTCATCAGTCAATTTATTTTGGATGAAAACTGCTTGTTTATCCCAAACATCTTTATTTGAATTTTGAATTATGGCAATGTCTAAAGAAGTTGTTTTCCAGTTAAACCACTTAGGGCTTTTTAATTCTTCCTCATATGATTTCATTAAACGTAAAGTTGGTTCAAGGCTGGTTATAGTTCCCGGAAAAAAGCCATCTCCCATAATAGAAAATGCCTGATCTCTATCTCTGGGCACGGGACGGTACATTGATCTTCCATCTTTTTGCTTGAATCTTGCCCAACGCCATTGATCGGCATGTCGGTCCCAATCACCTATTAACATATCGAATAAACGTGCTTTTATATAAGATTCTTCATCCACATAATGTTTATCACTTTTACGTAGTTCTTTTAGTAAATCATCTGTACTAATTAATTTATTTGAATTTCCAAAACTTGACAGGTCACCATGACCAGAAGCTGCTCGTTCTTCTATCATATATAACTCATCACCAAATTCATCATTGAAACCTTTTAAAGCATTTTGTTTTGGCACATAATATAATACCGGGTTGGTATGATATACCCCAATAGCTTCAGACAAGGTACTTATTGTAAATGGAGCATAAGGGTGTGATCCTGTAAAAAAATCCAGCAATAGTTTTTCTACCGTGGTATCATCAAATTGCCCTTCAACATATTTATCCTTAAACCCTTGCTTTTGTACGAACTTTAGTGCATTTTTTCGCAATGCTCTCATTACGAATTCTTTACCGTTTTTATCTTCCAAACGCAACGATAAGGTTTGAAATCCGCCACCTTTTCTTTTAGGCACCAACCCCCCTAATAAAGTATCCAGATCCACCATTGGAACATCTACTTTTGTGCTGTAATATTTTCTATATCGATCTCCCCAAAACATTTTAAACATCCCGCTTTTATCTGTTTCCTCATGGGTATAAATAGATGCTTTTTTTGTTTTCAAATTGTCTTTAGGATAATCAACATATTTTTTATTTGTTGCAGTGAGGATTTGAGTTTTAAAAATTTCTCTTTCCGACCCATTTTCAATTGTAAAATAATGTGCTTGGGATGAACCATCTTTATATACATCTAATATTACATATCCCAATCCTCCATAAGAGAACACTCCTTTCCCAATATTTCTGGTAGCGCTTACCTTAGAGCCCGAACCACTGATTATCTGTGGCAGGTTATCTTGTTTTATATACTGTAAACTATGTTCATGACCTGAAACAAAAATCACTTTATTTGACTCTTGAGCCATTGTGATCAAACGACTTCTAAAGGAGTGGTAATTCTTATTTTGAATATCTTGTGTAGATACTCCACCCGTTTTACGTATTAAATTCATTAGAGATCCGATTCCCGGAAGTGGCACTTTGTTATCTAAGGGATATAGATGTTGTTTTGCAGAATATTGGCCTCCGTGAGGGCCATTGGTGAACATTGGATGATGTAAGGCGATAAGTGTGGTTTTATTTCTATTCTTTTTTATTAAACCCTCTAATTCTTCAAAAAATTTTGCTCTTGTTTTTATTTCACAATTGTCATTTATAGTAGGATTATTATCCCAATTTTCAAAATACCATTGTGAGTCTATTACAATTAAAACTACTTCATCATTTATCTTAATTCTTTGTAAGGGACAACCGCTTTCAGGGAAAAAAGATTTATTCCCTAATACTTTTTCTATGTACTCTTCTTGTCTTTCTAGTCCTTTTAAACCTTCTGAATACCAATCGTGATTCCCCGGTATAAAAATAGTTTTGCCATTAAACCCATTTATACTTTCCAGTTGTAAATTTAAAATGTTTTCGGCTGCATTTCTATATGGGCTATCTTTTTTTGGCATCCCGGAAGGATACACATTATCTCCAAGAAATATTAAAGTGCTGTTTACTGCTGCGTTTCGTAATTTACTTTTCAAGGATGGTAGCACCCTATTTGTTCCGTCTTTATCATAATAACCTGCATCACCTATTAAATAGAAGGAATGAGATATCTCTCCTTTTTCAGAAGCCATGGGTGTTTGTAATTCATCATTTAATTGCGGCTCATATGTTGCACATGATACCACAAATAATAAGACTAATGCCAGTATATATCTGATTAAATAATTCAAAACTTTAATTAATTTATTTTTATATTATTTATTTTTCAATTATGAATTTATACAAATTTCCTCCACTATTTTTATTTCTTTCATCGGTAATGTACAATAAATTGCCTACAATAGATATGGCCTCCTTTTGTGAATTATAAGAAAATTTAATTTTTTGATTTTTGCCATTAAAAAAATCATCGCCTTTGTAATTTGAAAATAAAAAGACTTTATTTTTTGTGAGTAAGGCCAATGATTTACCATCTTCTGAAATATCAGCCCCTGTAATTAAACAATCTTTGGCGTCACTGCATGTTTTAAATTCGCCTATTAATTTGGCTATAAACTTACCTTCTATTGCAGGGATTTTATATAGTTTAGTTTTACCGTCAAATTGTGAGCTCCTGTTTTTTGAAAAAATATAAAAATAGCCTTTGTAAAAGATAAATGCTTCTGCATCGAAATTTCTATCCTTTTTTTTAGGTGGGAATTTCTTCTGGTCTTCATAGGTAAAAGTTGTTTTTGATGCACTTACTTTGTTATTTTTAATATGATCAACTTTAACGTGATAAATAGTCAGGTCGCTTCTTACATTTTTATTATTCCCAAAATCTCCAATATATAATTCATCTATACCATTACTTGCCAGAGCTTCCCAATCTATATTTTTTGCATTAGTAATCTCAACAATTTCCTTTATTTTTCCTTTTGTATCAAATAGAAATATTTCATTGGTATTGCCTGCATCATTTAATGTCCAAAAGCCATCACTCATGCTAAGTGTTTCCAAACCGGAAGTTTCAGATATAAGCTTTGGTAATCTTGTTATAAAAATCAAATCACTTTCCTGTGATCGACAGCTATAAGTTACTAATACCAACAGGGTAAAAATGTATTTCCAAATTATCATCAAAATATTATTTAGATTTATACTTCTGAAAGATTATCCAGACTTTCTATCCACAATTTTGATATATTATTTATGATCATGTTTTGCATAACTTTACCAAAAAAACTAAATCTTAAAAATACTTCTAACTTCAAATTGGTTGAATTCTCACTTATCTTACTCAAATATATATAGTGAATATTTGACTTTAAAAACGGAGCATCATTTGTTTTTTCACCGTAAACCAAGGTGTCATTTTCCAGATCATTTATCCCAAGAGTTTCAAATTTCATTCTGTTCAAGCCTACAATACAATCGTGTTTTGTTCCGATTCTATTTACCCTGTATTTATCAAATTCTAAACGTTTGACCAACTTATTCCATGTGGTTCGCAATTTCAAATCACTAACATACCTATAAACATAATTTATTTTTGAGGGAATATTTACTTCTAATGTTATTTGAGGTTTCCCCTTTGGTTTTGCCAAAGTTGCCTTTTTCAATTCTATAGGTTCCTCACTGGGATTTTCAAACTTTAAGAAGAAATAATAAGATTTTCCAAAATCAAATATCTCTTCTTTTTCTTCAAAAAGAGAATCTTTAGAAAGTTGATCCTTATAAAAATCAATTGTTTCTTTTGATAGTAACAAGTATTGTTTTGAAGGAATATTATTTTTTAAAAATCTATGCGTCATTATAACATCACTACCATAGGGTTTAACAATATCCTTAACCCTTATAAATGATAATTCTCCATAATGAACAACAAATTTGATTTTTAAATTTGTTACAGAACTACAAGCGCCACAATTGCAAATGCGCCGGGTTTGATATAAGGTGAGATGACTATGGAAATTATTGAGCATTTTTTTTGACTGTTCAACTATTTTATCCAAGGACGGATTTTCAGTAGTATACATAAAAAGAGCATCACCTTCAATTTCTACCAATTTCAATCCAATAATATTCGAATCAATCAGTATCTCTAACAGCTCAGATATAATGTGCCGGCTATGCTCAATATCTGTTGAAGTAACAAAATTTGTAAACCCACTTATATCGGGCATAAAATATAAAGCGTGGTTTTTCATAACACAAAAGTTACAGTAAACATATACACAAAAGAGAATACCGAAACCAATATTCCGATTATAAAAACAGTATATGTAATAGTTAATAATCGATATTTTTTATGTAGAACTTTACCTAAAAAATACAGGTCTTTGATCATTGAGTTGTATAAATATTCCTTATCCTTCATCAACTCATTCATGGCCCAGGTATAATCATTTAACGATGATTTATGAAAATTTCCAAAAAACAATAAATTTACCTTTCTTTTTTTTATATCTTCTCTTGTAAAAGTACCTTCGGTTACTTTTGGCATCGTAGAAAAAATTGCAAAAATTATAGAAATAACACTAAAACCAACAAGTATCATAGTTGGAATTATCAAATGGGCATTAGACGGATTATCTAACTTTGGTATCAGAACCGACAGGGCTATTGAGATAATTACCGCATTCACCGAAAGAAGGATATTTGCCTTGGAATCGGCTATATCGCTCAATTTCATATGATTTTTTAAGGTAACTCTAAAAGCTGTTTCAATGCCTCTATCAGGCGGGTTCTTTTTGGTTGAATTAGATTCATTTACTTTCTCTTTTAATAACCTGAATATTGTTCTTTCTTTAAGATCTTGCCAGTTCTCCTTAGCGTAATCTGTAAAATAACGATGCTTATTTATATAAGATAAGGTATCCTTTATCCAACTTTCCTGTGATATAGATTCATTTGAAAATATTTCTTTTTCTTGTCGTAACAGATCAGAATATTTTAGAAAATCTTTTCGAATTAGATGACTGGAATCCGCATCTCGAATTATTTGTTGTAATAAATCTTCAGGTCCTTTCAGGCATTTAGTGGCTAAAATTATTGAGGAGATTTTATCGATCCTCTTTTGATCAATACCGTAATCCTTCAAATATTGTGCACATAATTCAGCACTTTTTTCTTCATGTCCACTATCAGATATTGTATATGCCACATCATGAAAATATGCTGCTATCTTAAGATCCTGCATATTTTGTTCTGATATATTTTCTCCTTTGGCTATTTCATCACAACTTTTTACAACACGTAAAGTATGATTAAAATTGTGATATAATAAAGATTGCTCACTCTTATTAAAGTGTTCGAAAACATAGGTCTCAGTTTTAAATAATTCTTCGTTCATGATATGGTATACTAATAAATATTCTGATTGTTAGTCTCTTTTTACAAGTTTAGTTTACAATTCACCAAATTACAACTTTCCATAATTATATTTAAAAATATATTATTATGTTAAATTTATGTTAAAATAGACTGACTTGTCTGTATATTTCAATTTAATGCTATTTTTGTAGTATGAAAAAAAATGTACGAGAAAGAATTATTGAAGCTGCTTCACAACTTTTTTATTTTGAAGGCTACAACCAAACCGGAATAAATAAAATAATTGAAGAAGCCAGTGTTGCAAAGGCAAGTATGTATCAACATTTCAGGTCAAAAGAAGATATTGCGGTAGTATACTTACAACGTCGTCATGCTATTTGGATGGGAAAGTTAAATGATTGTGTTTCAAGACATAGAACAACTAAACACAAGGTTCTGAGTTGCTTTGATTATTTACTTGACTGGCTTAAAGATGTTGATTATAGGGGTTGTGGCTGGCAAAATATAATTACAGATTTACCAAAAGA
>PVMK01122384.1_pt1 | contig 36596 bp, 42 predicted proteins | sample 1853481 | NCBI WGS metagenome assembly PVMK01 (sample SAMN08533507, study PRJNA380276) | Marine sediment metagenome, whole genome shotgun sequencing project. | reverse complement strand
TCAGTAATTTTGGAATCAATGTATCAAAATTGATCATCGCATTTTTTGAATTAGAGAGCGAATGAATACTGCGTTCAATGTTGTTACCATCACATAATATTGCAACTGATTGATTAATTAATATTTCATCCATAATTTTCCTGTCCTAATTTTTTAATAAGTATTTCTTTTGTTCAGGGATCACAAAACACCTGGATTATCAATCCCTTATTCAAACAGTATTATGTAAGGTTATGCAACGTAAGTCAAGGAAAAGTAGTAGAAAATTGCAAAAACGGGGATGCGAGCAGGATCGTATGTAGGAGCGAACAATTGTTTGAGTATGCGAATGATAGATTCTGGTTAAGTTTGCCTTACGCCTGGCTGCCGTGAGGAGGGCAGGCAGGTATGCAATGTCTTGAGTTTCCCTTGTTATTTATACATTAAATTGGTTAGATTAAAAATATGGCTATACGAGAGATCAGGAAATATCCGGATGAGATTTTAAGGAAAAAAACCGTACTTGTTGAGGATTTTGGAGATGATCTTCAGCAATTGATAGGTGACATGATTGAGACCATGTATGCTGCTCCAGGGGTTGGTCTTGCAGCAAATCAGGTTGGAGTTTGTAAGCAGCTAACAGTTATTGATGTAAGCGTGGGAAGTGAAGAAACCTCCCTGATTGTCCTTTGTAACCCTGAGATCATCAGCCATGAGGGAGAAGTAGCCAATGAAGAGGGCTGTCTCAGTATCCCTGAATACACAACCATGGTCAAGAGGTATGAACAGGTAAAGGTCAAAGCACTTGACAGGCATGGAAAAGAAATTGAAATAGAGGCTGACGAATTATTGGCAAGGGCGCTTCAGCATGAGATAGACCATCTTAATGGAATACTTTTTGTTGACAGGATCGGCAGAATTAAAAAAGAATTTTTCAAGAAACGCTATAAAAGAGAACAGGCTTTAAGCAGCAATTAAATTATTCTACCAGCCATATTTTCCCCGCATTGACAAAATCATCCTGATATAATAGATTGCAATACATAAACATTATTAAATAACCACTGATTATGTCATTCCTGCGAAGGCAGGAATCCGATATGGCTGACAACTGTCAACAAGCAATAGATCTTCCTTGCCCTTTTCATATGGGTTTTAAAGTTAACTATAATTCAAAGTATAAGCAGGGACGGAACCGATACATCGACGTTTGATCAATCTGATATACGCGGATTTAGACCGCATGACTTGGTTTCGTCGTGGAGCTGCCTCGCTCTAGTGGCGGAAGTCAGGCAATTGCCTATTCCTTGGATTCCACGAGGGTTCTCCCAAAACGTGGTCGCGTCCCCGCCTATGCTCTGGATATTTTGTTATGTTTGTTGTGATAGCCTCCTTTAAATATATTTACTTGATTGCATTATATGGTTGGTGTTTTTACCTGCTGTGAAATAGCCCACATAAAGCCGGAAAGTTCACGGGCAATAGCCGCTACCACTGTGTTTCTGGATTTACCTCTGCCCATAAGCCGTCTGAAACGGCCACACAGTCTCACCTGAGCTTTCCATGCAATATCACGGATAGGTTGAGGTAAGCTTTCCTGCCGCTTCAGTAACGGTCTGCTAACCCTGGCAGGATAACTATATGTTTGGGCTGCCTCAACAAGTACTCGTCTGGCATGGGTGTTGCCGGTCTTTGTAATGCCGCCCCGGCTGACCGTGCTTCCGCTGGAATGCTCCGAGGGAACTAAACCCAAATAAGCCATCAACTGCCTGGGATTATCAAACCGACTCATGTCACCAATCTCCGCTACCACCGTAGAGGCAACTATAGGAGCCACTCCTCTAAGTGCCTGCAATGCCTCAACTACCGGGACCATCCGCCACTGAGGCAGAAGATTCAGTATCTCCCCGGTCATCCGCTCTACACGGTCAGTGTGCTCTCTGACAGCATGAATGTATTCCTGTAATGCAATCTGCTGCCCCGGATGAGACATGCTGACATCCGCAAGCCAGCGCGTATGAGCAGGTCCCCAGCATGTTTTCCTTCCATAGCGAATACCATGACGAAGCAGAAAGGCTCCAAGCTGCTGTCTGACTGTACGCAACCCTTTTACCGCATCCTGCCTGCCTCGTATCAGATCCCTCATCGCTTCATCTTCCTCCACAGGAACATAAACTGTCGTTAACTCCCCTGCCCGATACAACCTCGCCAATGCCTCAGCGTCACGACGATCATTCTTTATCCGGTTGCCGCTTCTTCTGGGAATCATTGATGGCGCTACTACCTTACAATGATACCCCTGTTTTGTAAGATGACGATATATCTCGTATCCACACGGCCCAGCCTCATAAATAAACTCTAATCTGTTGCCCCTGCTTACCAGTTTCCTCACCGTCTTGTCCAACGATGCCATGTCTCCGCCAATCTTGCCATAGTGCCGTATCTCACGCTTTCCATATGTATCGGCTAAGGCAACCTCTATTGAATCTTTGTGTACGTCTAGTCCTACCACTGTGATATAATCTTTCATGACTTGCCTCCTTGGTTATGGCTCTGTATTTGGACTCCTGTCCGATTATAACCCACGTGGCAAGGGGCAAGTCTCTTGGCTATCCGTCAGCCATTATGTCTAGTGACTTCTGTAACTGTTCTAGATTCCCGCCTGCACGGGAATGACAGCTGATTGAATTAAATAGTTCATTAAACTGATACTGCTGATTTGGTATTTTGAATTCAATTAATAATTTGGATTTGAAATTTAGTAGTTGTTAATCGATAGGAGGAATTTTGAGACTCGTTTTTTTTGGTACTCCTGATTTTGCAGTTGCCCCATTAAAATCACTATTAGAATCACAACATGAGGTTATTGCTGTAGTGACCCAGCCTGACAGGCAGAGCGGGCGGGGCAGAAAGGTACATGCATGCCCGGTTAAAGAAGAGGCGTTAAAGGCAGGGATCAGTGTGCTTCAACCTGAAAAAGTTAAGGGCCCAGAATTTATAAATGAGATGAGAACCCTTGGCCCGTCTGTAATAATTGTTGTGGCATACGGTCAGATATTGCCATCAGAAATAATTAATCTTCCTGAATCAGGATGCATAAATATCCATGCTTCATTGTTACCCAGATATAGAGGCGCCTCCCCCATAAATCGCGCTATAATAGACGGCGAAAATAAAACCGGCATAACCACAATGCTCATGGATGAAGGAATGGACACCGGGCCTGTACTGCTTCAGGAAGAGATAGAGATAAGACCTGATGACACTGCAGGCAGTCTTTCGGACAGGCTTTCGCACTTGGGCGCACATTTAATAATAAAAACATTAGAGGAACTGGAACAGGGGAATGTAAAACCTGTGCCCCAGTCCTTAGAATCATCATATGCGCCGATGATGAAAAAAACCGACGGCCTGATAGACTGGACAAAGAGTGCATCTGAACTATCAAATTTCATAAGAGGAATGAACCCATGGCCCGGAGCCTATACATTTCTTGAAGGGGGACGGATTAAGATTCTTGGAGTTAAGGTCCTTGATGAAGCTGGTGAGGCAGGAACTGTTGAAAGGGTATCCAAGGATGAACTGGTCATAGGTGCCGGCAAGGGAAGCCTGGCTGTTCTTGAGATCCAGCCGCCCGGGAAAAAAGCCATGGCTGTCAGGTCCTATTTGCAGGGAAAGAAGATGAGTAAGGGCATAAGATTTGGCCCTCAGTGAATTGTATCTTCTATAATTAACGTAATTATATCATCCTGATTTCATGGTTTTTAATCTTGCCTCACATATCTCATGCAGGAGAAATCAGGTTAGAATTTTTCAGGAACTTAATGTAAATTAATAAGCAAATGCTCAAAACCATTTTTAAACTTTTATTTTATTTAGTTACTTTTACTGCTCTTGGTGCAGCAGCGGCATACCTATTTTTTCAGATTAAAGGATTTGAAGATATCAGAAAGGTTCCATTGCTAGTAGGTAAAAACCTTTCGGAAGCAACGGAACTGCTTAATAAGGAAAGACTGTTTATTAATATTGAAGATAAAATGTACAACGAAGAAATTGAAGATGGTCATATTATTAAACAGATAGTGGGAGAGGGGAAGCGAGTCAGGGCAGGAACTGAAATAGGGGTCATAGTCAGCAAAGGAACTGAAATGTACTCTATGCCCTCTTTTGAGGGACAGCTTCTTGAGGATGCAAAGTTAACACTATTTAACCTGGGAATGAAGGTTGGTAAGGTTACGATTGTCCATTCAGACACCGTTGAAAAGGGAAAGATTGTCGCCCAGAGGCCTCTGCCTGGGCAATATCGACAGCAATGAAATAAATTTTCTTGTAAGCAGAGGTCCTTACGATGTATCTTATAAATGCCCGTCATTTGTAAATATGACAATTGATGACGCAAGAATTCTGGCAAAAGAACTGGGCATAGTTCTAATAGAAAAAGACAAGGGCAGCAGGGTAATATTTCAGAAGCCAGAGGCAGAGGCGACCCTTAAAAAGGGGGGCTCTGTAGAGGTCACCCTTGGACGCGGCTGGGGAATGTGGTTTTAATTAGAATCAGTCCGCAGATTTGAAAGATTTGTTAGGAACAGATCTATTTTATTATCAAGTTGATAATCTGAGTTAATCTGATTAATCTGCGGATAAATTTATTATATATGGAGGTTTTTTATGATTAAGATAGCACCGTCGATATTGTCGGCGGATTTTTCCCGGCTTGGTGATGAAGTTGCTGCTGCTGAAAAGGCAGGGGCTGATCTGGTCCATATTGATGTTATGGATGGTCAATTCGTTCCTAATATTACTATCGGACCCCTGGTGGTCAAAGCGGTGAAGAAAGTTGTATCTATTCCGCTAGATGTTCATCTAATGATTGTAGAGCCGGATAAGTATGTAAAAGAGTTTGCCGATAGTGGCGCTGATATAATAACAGTTCATTCAGAGGCCTGCGTGCATCTGCACAGGAGCATTCAGAATATAAAAGAGTGCGGTGTGAAGGCTGCAGTCTCGCTTAACCCTGCTACTCCGGTAAGTGATATCGAGATCGTGCTTCCCTATGTAGACATGGTGCTTATCATGTCTGTTAATCCGGGATTTGGTGGACAGAAATTTATTCCCGAGTCACTTGAGAAGATCAAGACTCTCAAGGATATGATCACAGAAAGAAACCTAAATGTTGAGATCGAGGTTGACGGCGGTGTGACTGTAGACAATGTTGCAGAAGTTAACAAATCAGGCGCTGATATTGTTGTAATGGGAAGCGCATTTTATAACTCAAAGGACTATGCTGAGACAGCCAAGCTGGTCAGGGAGAGGTGTGCATAATATATGAAGGCTGATCCTGATTTTTTTAAACAGGCTGAAAAGCAAAGGAAATCTACAGAGTATATCAGTGCAATAGAGCTGTATGAAAAGGCACTGAAGATCTATAAGAAAAAAGCAGATCTGCAGGGAGTGCTGGACTGTCTAATTGCGCTCGGCGATACATTACGAGCAAAAGGGGACTTTGCAAAAGCCAAAAAATATTATGAAGAAGGACATGAGCTTGCAGAACTGCTTGATGATAGAGCCTCTGTTGCTGATGCTCTGGTTGGACTGGGGCTTAGTCTCAGGGCGCTGGGTCTTTGGAAAGATGCACTGAATATAATCGGCAAGGCAAGCAGACTATACAAGTCTCTTGATGATGTGCAGGGAATAGCTTTTGCCTTATGGGCAAAGGCAGGGACCTACAGGATAAAGGGGGAACCGGTCAGGGCGGTTGATGATTATCAGAAGGCATATGAGATTTTTAAAACACTTAAGGACAGGTCAGGCATTGCCTATTCATACTGCGGTCTTGGCGGAAGCTCAAGGGTGGCCTGCAGGTTTAAGGACTCTGAAAAATATTATAAAAGGGCCAACAGCATGTTTGAAAAACTGGGTGACCGGTTTGGACTAGCCTACTCCTATTGCGGCCTGGGAAATGCCGCCAGAATGAGAGAAGACTTTAGAAATGGACTGGTAAATTTTAAAAAAGCTGAAAAACTCTATAAGAAGATTGGAGATCGTGTCAGTTACGCTTACACTCTGTGGAGCGTGGGCACAACTTATAAGATGCTGGGAAAATATAAAGAGGCTGTTAAATGCTTTAACTCTGCTGCAGAGCTATTCAAAGTAACTAAAGATCCAAGGGGGAAAATATACTGTATACTTGGATCAGCAGAGGTTGATTATCTTGAGGGAGAGATAAAAAAGGCAAAAAACGGTTTTGCAAGAGGACTGAAACGTGCTGAGCAGTATGGATTTAAAGTAGAAAAAGGATATGCCAAAAAACTGATCAGGGCTGGTGAAAAAGGTAAGGGATTACCTATAAACCTGCCGTAATTATAGTTGGGCATAAAATCACACAGGCGCATATGTGCAGAGCAATAATAATATGCCTGTGTTTTTTTATAATATTTACATATGAATACCTATGTATATATAGTTATTCCTATATATTAAGTTATTGAAATATAATAGACTATTTGTTACTATGGATTGAATTTATATGAACCAGTCAGAACCACTACATGAACAGTCACAGGAAAGTCAGAGCGAGTTGAAAAAAGCAGGTTTTCTGGCAAGAATAATTGCCAGGACAATAGATCTTGCGATTGTTGTAGCACTTTATGAGATTATCCCTGCTATTGGCTTTTTTGCCGGTCTGACTTATCTGCTGCTTTGTGATGGTCTGTTTGAGGGCAAAAGCATCGGTAAGAGCCTGACCGGTCTTAAGGTTGTAGACAAGGACAACAGAGAAAATTGCGGTTTTAAGGAGTCGGTATTTAGAAATTTTCCTTTTGCCGTTGCATTTATTATTTTCGGGTTATTTAAAGTGATACCTTTGCTTGGATGGCTGATATCATTTGTTGTAATAGTGGGTATTCATATTTTTGAAAGTCTTGTAATAATTGGAAGCGAAAACGGAATGAGATTTGGTGATGAGCTTGCAAATACCAGAGTAGTTGATGATAAACAAGGGGGTTTTAATGTTTCATAAAATTCTTGGATGGTTTTCTAATGACCTTGCCATAGACCTTGGTACGGCCAATACCCTGGTATTCGTGAAGGGTAAGGGGATAGTCTGCAATGAGCCTTCTGTTGTTGCTGTACAGAAAGACAAAGTTATTGCTGTAGGCACAGAGGCGCAGAAGATGCTTGGCCGTACTCCTGCCAATATAACAGCAATGAGACCGATGAAGGAAGGTGTTATAGCAGACTTTGATAAAACTGGAGAGATGCTTAAGTATTTTATCAGAAAGGTCCATAACAGGAAGAGTTTTATATCTCCAAGGATTGCGATCGGTGTCCCTTCGGGCATTACCCAGGTCGAGCAGAGGGCTGTTAAGGACGCTGCACAGGCATCGGGTGCAAGAGAGATTTACCTGATAGAAGAGCCAATGGCAGCTGCTCTTGGAGTCGGTCTCCCAATAGGCGAGCCGTCCGGGAATATGATTGTTGATATTGGCGGAGGTACGACCGATGTAGCGGTTATCTCCCTTCACGGAGTTGTATACAGTAAAGCGGTCCGAATGGGTGGAGACAAGATGGATGAGGACATTGTTAATCATATTAAAAGCAAGGGCAGGATCCTTATCGGTGACAGGACTGCCGAAAAGATCAAGAACCAGATAGGCTCGGCCTTTAAGGTAGATGAGGAAAACAGGTCTATGGAGGTAAAGGGTAGAGACCTGGTATCCGGTATTCCCAAGACGGTCACCATTTTTGAAGATGAGATAAGAGAAGCAACAAGTGAGACGATAACAGTCATTATAAACGCTATTAAAGTTGCACTTGAAAATACTCCGCCCGAACTTGCCTCTGATATTGTTGACAGGGGAATTGTTCTTGCCGGTGGAGGCGCTCTTCTGAGAGGCCTCGATGCCCTTATAAGACATGAAACAAGCCTGCCTGTCATTGTAGCTGAAAATCCGCTCCTGGCTGTTGTAAACGGAGTAGGACAGGTGCTGGATGACCTGGACATACTGGGCAGGGTTTCACTGTAAAAACTAATATGGGATGTTAAAGAAAAAACTATTTCTTTTTGCCCTTTTTATGCTAATGGTATTGGCACTGCTTTCATACCAGAGCATGAAAGGTGAAAGCCGCTTCATAGATTTCCCTTTCCACCCCTTGAGAATGCTTGAACAGGCAAGTTCTGCCGTTACAAATAAAATCGATAACATCATTAATACATATGTCATGATTATCGGCAAAGAGGCTGAAAATAAAAGGCTGCTTAAGACGATTGAGGGGCATGAGGCAGAGCTGAATCGATTCAAGGAGTTGGAACATGAAAATGAGAGGCTCAGAAAGATCCTGAAGTTGAAATCTGCCAGGCGGGACTATGTAGCGGTGGCTGATGTTTATGCAAGAGATCCTACCAACTGGTTTCAGGTGTTCTGGATTAATAAGGGAAAGAGCTCAGGTATAGAAAAAGATATGGTTGCTGTAACACCTACAGGTCCTGTTGGGAAAATAAGAAGGGTCTTTGAGGGAGAGGCAAGCATAACTTTAATCACTGATGTGAACTCCTCTGTTGCTGCAAGGCTTCAGTCTTCCAGGATAGAAGGAATGCTGGAAGGCAGGGGTGATGACATATGCATACTGAAGTATGTATCAAAAGAGGCTGATGTGAACTCAGGGGAGAAGATAATCACTTCAGGACTTGATGGAATATATCCTAAAGGCCTTCTGATAGGGTATGTTTCAAAGGTAATTATAGAAGAGGGAGAGATGTTCAAGGTGATCGAAGTAAGTCTTGCCCAGGATCTTGGCATGGTAGAAGAGGTTATGATACTAAAGAAATGAGACCTTTTTTAATTTATCTCTTATTAATATATTGCAGCCTGATGATACAGGCTGTTTTTTTTCATGGTGCCAGACCGGACATCGTTTTGGTCCTTGTCTGTTTATACACGCTCAAATATGGACAGGGCAGGGGAGTTGTTTTAGGCGCAATTGCCGGTCTGTTAATCGACACATCAAATGGATTTATGCTGGGTCCGAATATCATGAGCAAGGCCATGGTCGCTTTTCTCACAGGGACGATAAAGGATAACCTGTTTCAATGGAATGTTTTTATTAATGCACTGGTTGTGACCTTGCTATCTGTTGTTGATATTTTTCTGATATTTATAAGTCTTGAGATATTTTCAAAGGTCTCTTTTTTAAACAGATCTTGGGAAAGCTCGGTCATGCAGGTTATTTATACATTGATGGCCTCGATTGTTCTTTACCCTTTGTTGTCAAGGTCAAGGAAAATAAGAATATGATGGGTATCTAAAAAGTGTTTGTCCATAAAGCACATATGTTTGTCATTCCCGCAAGTGAAACGCGCCTGCCTGCCGGTAGGCAGGTCGGGAATCTTTATTGCAAAACGATTCCGGACAAGTCCGAAGCGGATCTCCGCGAGGAGTCGCTCCGACCGGCATGACAGAGAGACGAACAGAAATTGTAATCAAAGGATTTTAATGGAGAAGAGGATAACGATTTCCCTTTACATCGTATTTGTTTTATTTTGCCTTTTTACTTTACGGCTCTTTAATCTTCAGATTCTGAAAGGAAATGAGTATAGGAAGATTGATGAACGAAACCGTCTAAGGGTAGTTGATATTCATGCTCCCAGGGGAATAATTTATGACAGGAATAACCGGGCCCCTTGTAAAGAATGTTCCTTCCTTTGATATAACTGCGATAAAAGAGGACGTACCTGATGATGAAGAAATATTATCATCAATGGGCAAGCTTATTGGACTAAAAGTGAAAGAGCTTAAGTCCAGGCTGGACAGCTCGGCTGCAAGCCCTTTTGAGAACCTTATCCTGAAACAGGACGTCACATTTAAAGAAGCCGCCAGGGTAGAGGCAAGGAAGGCAGACTTGCCGGGTCTGCGGGTAAACGTGGTGGGCGGAAGGGAATATATATATGGCCATTCTGCCAGTCATCTGCTGGGATATCTTGGCAGTCTGGGTTCCAGACGGTCAGCCAATCCCCCAATATGAAGGCGTTCCCAAAGGGTCCTTTATCGGCCTCTTCGGGATCGAGAAGGTCCATGATTTGACGCTGAGGGGGCTTGCCGGGAAAAAAATTCTTGAAGTTGACGCACTTGGAAGGATCATTAATGTTGTAAGGATACAGAGGCCTGTAAAGGGAAAGGACCTTACGCTTACCATTGACATTGACCTTCAGATCGAGGCGGAAAAAAACCTCAGAGGTCTGGCCGGAGCTGTCGTTGCACTGGACCCCCAAACAGGTGCGGTCCTGGCATTGGCCAGTTCCCCGACCTTTAATCCCAACGAGTTTGTAAGAGGGAATTGATACAAGAGACTGGAGAGCGATTAATAAAGGATCGCCACAAGCCCCTTCTTAACAGGGCCATTCAGAGCCAGTATGCTCCGGGGTCTACCTTTAAAATCATTACAGCAATTGCTGCTCTTGAGGAGGGGATTGTTACTGAACATACAAAATTCTATTGCAGAGGGTCCATCATGTTTGGCAGGCAATTTAAGTGCTGGAAAAAGGGAGGACATGGAAGTGTGGACCTTCACAAGGCAATCGTTGAGTCCTGTGATGTATATTTTTATGAGGTTGGTAAAAAGATTGATATTGATATTTTGTCTCAATACGCGTTTGGCTACGGGTTCGGACAGCTTACAGGGATAGGGCTTGAAGGAGAGGTTGCCGGAATCGTACCGACAAGGAGATGGAAAGAGGAGGTGAAAGGGGAAAGGTGGTACAAGGGCGAAACCCTTAATACGGTTATAGGTCAGGGGTATCTTTCAGTGACTACATTACAGGTTGCATCAATGATGGCTGCCGTTGTAAACGGAGGGAAGCTTTATGAACCATACCTTGTAATGGGTTCCGGAAATGGTATCAGGTCTGACAGCATGAAAAAGATAAAACCTGCTCATATTAAATTAATAAAAGATGCCCTGCATGGAGTTGTTACAGAAAAAAAGGGCACCGGACGAATTGTCAGGTCTGACCTGGTAAGCATAGGCGGTAAAACAGGAACCACCCAGGTTGTGGGTGGATCAGATAGAAAGGACATTCCTGAAAAGTTCAGGGACCATGCCTGGTTTGTGGCCTTTGCGCCTGTAGATGATCCCAGGATAGTGGTGTCTGTCTTTGTTGAGCACGGCGGACATGGAAGCACTGCTGCCGCGCCGATTGCCGGTAAGATTATAGAAATATTTTATAAAGGCAAGGTTGAAGGGTAATAAATTACGAATTACGAATGACAAATGACAAATGACAAATGACAAAACAAGTAAAATTATTTAAGGGTCCAAGGGGGCTAGGAATCAAGGGGTCAAGTGAAATGATAAAAGCACTTATGAAATCGCTGGGAAATAAACACTTGAACCCTGGAACCCTTGAATCCTCGAACCCTTTTCAGTTATTAATACAATCATGATCGACAGAAGACTATTAGACAATTTTGACTGGGGACTGCTGCTGGTGACAGTGGCACTGGCACTTATAGGCGTAATGACGATTTACAGCGCTACCAGGCCTGTGCTGGATGCAGCTCAAAAAAGTTTTTATATGAGGCAGTTATACTGGATAGCCGTGAGCCTTATAGCATTTCTTGTGCTGGTCAGCCTGGATTACAAGTGGTTTGTAAGGTATGCTTATATTGCATATGCTGCCGGCATTGTTCTCCTGATATTGGTTCTGGTCATCGGAAAAAAGGGGATGGGGGCGCAGAGATGGGTATACATAGGTCCCCTGTCATTTCAACCTTCTGAATTTTTCAAGATTCTCTTTATCATTACTCTTGCGCGCTACCTCTCATACCTTAAAGCCGGGTCAGGCCTGGGCCTGAAAAGGATGATAACAATGGTTGTCTTTTTTCTGATCGTTCCTGTTGTGCTTATTCTTAAACAGCCTGACTTAGGCACTGCATTAATTCTGCTTTTTATATTTACTGCCATGATCCTTGCTGCCGGAGCAAAGAGAAATATTATACTCACTGTCCTGATCATTTCACTTGTATCCGTGCCCTTTGCCGGTAAATTTGTCTGGGATGGATTAAAGGACTACCAGAAGCAGAGGATTCTCACCTTTATAGATCCCCAGGCTGATCCACAGGGAGTGGGATACCATATTACGCAGTCAAAGGTATCAATAGGTTCAGGTGGATTTACCGGAAAGGGTTATATGAAAGGAACGCAGGGACCATACAGGTTTCTTCCTGAGAATCATACTGATTTCATATTCTCCATATTTGCCGAGGAATGGGGTTTTATGGGGAGTTTAATTCTGTTCTTTATGTATTTTTTTATTATCTGGAGAGGATTTGACACTGCAAAAAAGGCCCGTGACCGGGAAGGATGTTTTCTTGCTCTCGGAATAACCTATATGTTTTCTTTTTATTTCTTTGTCAATGTTGGAATGACGTTGGGAATGATGCCTGTTGTAGGAGCACCATTGCCATTAATGAGTTATGGAGGCACGGCACTACTGTCCAATTTTCTGGCCCTTGGAATATTGGAAAATGTTAGAATGCGGAGATTTGCCCTCTATTATTAACCCCATTCATTAACAATCTCCTCATTTGGATTAGAATTACAGGATAAGTTATAATTACAGGCTGTACACATATACATTGGATATTAATATGATTAAAAAAGAAATATTGTTCAGATTTTTTCTGATTTTTTTAACATTGGCCGTCTTATTAGGTGCGGGCAACTGGGTAGCTGCCGGACCTGTGCAGGAGTCTGCTCCTATTGTTATAGAATCATCTCCTAATGATTTTGTGGGGATAGGTAATGCTCGAGACAGGGTGTTGGCATATTTTAACCGGGTAAATGGATTGGTTCAGAAAGTTGATGAAGAATATGCCTGGATAAGGATTGAAGGTGAGGTCCGCCTAACCGGGGGCATGAGATTGTCGGTATTCAGAGATGGAGGGATATTTTATCATCCGGTTACAAATGAGCCAATAGGAACATCAGATGAATACATTGGAAAAATGGAAGTTGCGGATGAGGACCCTGTTGATGGACTTTATAAATGTGCAATACTGAATGGAGACATCAGTGCAGGCGACAAGATCAGGATCACGTCATCAAGGATTAAACTTGCCTTTTTCCAGGACAGGTCAGCTGACTGGACCATAGCAGAGCTATTTCACGATGCATTAAAGGAAACATCGCGTTTTGAGATTCTGGAATCATTTACTGCAACTTATGAACCGGAAGTGCTGACCGAACTTTCCAGGAAGCTTGGGGCAGAAGCGGTTCTCATGTTTTCCACATCATCTGTAAAAAGATCAAAACAATTAAATATCAAACTGTACTGGGCTGAAGATTCCAAGATGTTCAGTGAGATTGCAGAGCCTCTTAATCAGGAGGATATTGAAGCAATAAAGGATGAAACAAAGTCTTTATCAACTGATTCAGGTAATGCTGGACTACAGAAGATTTATGAGCTGGAGGGAGGAAATCTGTTTGCCATTGGAGATGTTGATGGGGATGGTAGAGATAATGTAATAATTGGTGATGATAACAAAGTTGTTATTTACTCGGTTGATGATGAACTTCAGGAGATGTGGTCAGTTAAAGGACCCAGATCAGGCAAGATTGTATCGATTGATATGCTTGACCTTAATAATAATGGCAGGCCTGAAATATTTGTTACTACTCTAATAAGAAGCTCACTGATCAGATCTTTTGTTCTGGAGTATGATCCGGACAGGGGCTTTCACAAAGTTGTACAGAATTCTCCCTATTTTTTTCGTGTAACAGGTAACTCTCTGCTTATGCAGAAACTAGGCCGGTCAAGCACGTTTAGCGGGCCTGTTTATGAGGGAGTATGGAGGGATGGTAAATACCGTACAGGGAACAAGCTTAAGCTGTCCGACGAAGTAAATATATATGGATTTACTTATGTTGACTGGAATGGCACAGGTGATAGCCAGTTAATTTCAATAGATGATAAAGGATTCCTCAGGCTGTATGATAAAAAAGGAAAAATTAAATGGGAGAGTGACGTTTCATTCGGTAAACCGGAGATTTCATTCAAGAGAGAGATCAGTACTAACATGGAGTACGAAGAGTGGTTTATAAGGGGAAGATTAATGACAGTAGCGGCTGGCAAAGGGGAGGCCCTGGTGATTATAAACAGGATTCTTGCATCTGAAATAATGCCTGAATTTGGCAGCAAGGGCGGCGAAGTTTATATTTTGTGGAATGAAAATGGTGTTATGCAGGAAAAGCTGATACAGAAGGAAATACCGGGTGCAATAACCGACTATTTAATAAAAGGCAATAATTTATTTCTCATAAGCAAGGGAAGTACTTTATCTAAAATAAAAAATATTGCCTCTGGGAAATCCAATAAGAACAGTTTGTTCTTCCACTTTAAATTAGCTGTAGATGAGATTAAATCTGTTAACAAGGCTCAGAAGAATAATTAAGGATTCAAAAATAAGATGAATATAGGACATGTTGCATTAATTATGGATGGAAACGGACGGTGGGCCAAGGCCAGGAACCTTCCAAGAATAGAGGGACATAGAAACGGTGTAAAAAAAGTAAATGAAATAATAGATGCGGCAATTGACCATAAACTTAAGGCGATTACGTTTTATACTTTTTCCATGGAGAACTGGCAAAGACCTTCTGCTGAAGTGAACGCTCTTATGGGTATTCTGAACTCATATATAAAGAGTGAGATGAAAAGGCTGCATAAAATGAACATTATATTCAGGGCTGTTGGAGATATTGCCAGGCTTCCGGACAAGACCCGTAAGTTGATAAATGATTTTGAGGATCTGACTAAAGACAACACCGGGCTTATACTATCAAGCGCACTCAGCTACGGAAGCAGGTCTGAGATCGTGACAGCCGTAAAAAAAATTATTGAGAGCGGCTATGGTGCTGATGAGGTTGATGAGAATATCCTGGCAGATAACCTATATACAAAAGGAATACCTGATCCTGATCTCATAATACGAACAAGCGGAGAAATGAGGCTCAGTAATTTTCTTCTCTGGCAGTCAGCATACGCGGAGTTCTACTTCACAGAAACTCTCTGGCCTGATTTCGGGAAGGAAGAGTTCAAAAAGGCCATAGAGGAATTTAAAAGCAGGGAGCGGAGGTTTGGCGCATTGCCCGTCAAGTGACAATAAAATGACCAGATATGGATTTTATAGCTCATGGAACAAATAATGTCCGGTAAAGTGAATGCCGGGTTTAACTGGAAGAGGATTGTTGTGGCTGTTTTTGCATTACCAATCCTTTTTGCCTATCTGTACTATCTACCGCCAATGCCCTTATTTTCTGGCCTTCCTGACAGTTGTATGTGTTATTGCCATGAGCGAGTTTTATAAAATGTATGGTTTGAGGTCACGTCTAAGTGTTCCCGGCATGATCGTTGGCGCCGCACTTTTTTACCTGATCTGCAGTTATCCTGAATATATTTTTGAAGGTATGTTTTTCGGTTTTTTTGCGTTGCTGATACTACGGTTATTTGATGACCGGACGCCTGAAGGCAGCATGTTAGAGCTTGGTCCGCTGGGAGTTGGTTTTTTTTATATTGCAGGCTTCTTAAGCTTCCAATGGTCCCTTAGGGTAGCATATGGAGTTGAATATATTTTTTTTCTTTATGTCTCGGTATGGATTGCCGACAGCCTGGCGTATTATATTGGCAAATATCTGGGTAAACACAAACTATACCCGTCTGTGAGTCCCAACAAGACCGTGGAAGGGGCATTTGGCAGCCTCCTGGGAGGAGCCATTGGTGCAGTACTTATGGCAAAGGCTTTTAACATTCAGGGCCTATCAGTTTCCGGAGCTGCTCTAACGGGCATGGCTCTTGGGATTGCGACACTGCTGGGAGATCTTATAGAGTCCATGTTCAAGAGAGATGCCGGGGTTAAGGACTCTGGCACAATAATTCCGGGACATGGAGGGGTTCTTGACAAGATTGACGGATTTCTGGTTGCAGGACCGATACTTTATTTTATTGTGAGGTATTTTTGAAAAATTTATCTATTCTGGGCTCTACAGGTTCTATAGGCAGGAACACCCTTGAAGTGGTCAGCCGCAATCCTGACAGGTTCAGAGTTTCAGCTCTTGCAGCCAGAAACAATATTGAACTGCTTGAGTCACAGATCAACATATTCAGGCCTGAGATTGTAGCTGTCTATGAAGATGATGCAGCAGAAGAACTGAGAAGAAAGGGACTTCCTGTAGAAATTGTTTCAGGTGAAGCAGGTTTGATTACTGCTGCGACATATGATAAATCAAATATGGTGGTCTCATCTATTGTTGGCTCTCCAGGTCTGGTGCCAACCTTTGAAGCTATAAAGGCAGGTAAGGACATAGCTCTTGCAACCAAAGAGGCCCTGGTGATGGCTGGTAAGATAGTAATGGCCGAGGCGTCCAGGCAGGGGGTGAAAATTCTTCCTGTTGACAGTGAACACAGCGCTGTTTTTCAGTGTCTTCATGGCAGAAGTATGGATGAGGTCAGAAAGGTAATACTGACTGCTTCGGGAGGCCCCTTTCGCAAAAGGAATCCTTCAGACCTTTGTTCTGTTACCCCTGCTGAAGCGCTGAAACATCCCAACTGGGAGATGGGCAGAAAAATAACTATTGATTCTGCTACATTGATGAACAAGGGGCTGGAAGTTATTGAAGCTCGTTGGCTCTTTGATCTGCCTGTTGAAAAAATCGGGGTAATCATTCATCCCCAGAGCATAGTCCACTCAATGGTGGAATTCATTGATAGCAGCATTATTGCCCAACTGTCTCTTCCGGATATGAAAGGGCCGATCAGTTATGCTCTGTCTTATCCTGAAAGATGTAATGATGTACTGCCTTCTTTAAATCTTGCAGAGATAAAGGAATTGACTTTTGAGGATCCGGATAGGGAAAGATACCCTTCCCTTGACCTGACTTTCAGGGCATTGAAAGAAGGGGGCACAATGCCCTGTGTTTTTAATGCGGCAAATGAAGTGGCTGTAGACGCATTCCTTGAAGAGAAGATATTATTTACTGATATAACAAGGATTGTGTCCAAAACCATGGATAGCCATAAAACGAGTAAATATGAAACAATAGATGAAGTAGTTGAAGTATCTGAATGGGCGAAACTTATGGCAAACAAATTAATAATGGAGAAAGTTAAATTATGACATTTATATGGGCGATTGTTTTATTTGGTTTACTGATTTTTTTTCATGAACTGGGCCATTTTATAGTGGCCAAGCTTGTAGGCGTAAAGGTTTTAAAATTTTCACTAGGGTTTGGTCCCAAGATATTTGGCAGGACTGTAGGCGAAACTGAATATCTGCTGTCGGCAATCCCTTTGGGAGGGTATGTTAAGCCTCTGGGTGAAGAACCGGGTGAGGAAATATCAGAAGAAGATAAACCAAGGGCTTTTAATAATCAGCCTGTCTGGAAGAGGGCGGCAATCGTTGTTGCCGGGCCGGTTTTTAACCTTGTCCTGGCCTATATAATATTTACAGTTTTTTTAAGCGCTTCCCTGCCTGTGGCCATTCCAAAACTGGACAGCATAACAACTACGATCGATAATGTTATGGAAGATTCGCCTGCAATGAAGGCAGGATTAATAAAGGATGACACCATTGTATCTATTGACGACGAGTCTGTAAGAGAATGGAATGTGATGGCTGAAGTTTTTTCCAGGAATCCCGGTAATGAACTTTCCCTGAAAGTTAAAAGGAATGATGAACTGATAGATATGAAGATCGTGCCTGAATCCACAACAGTGAAGAATGAACAGGGGGAGGAAGTTACAGTTGGCAGGATCGGTATTTCAAAGAAGTTTAATGCCACGATAATTGAAAGTAAAAGTATTTTGAGTGCTCCTTTTAAAGGTATACAGGCAGTATATGAATGGTGTGTGCTTACTCTTGATGTTATAGTGAGGCTTTTTACAGGATCTGTATCTGCAAAACAGTTAGGAGGCCCTATACTGATTGTGGATGCTGCTGCAAAAGCGGCATCAGTTGGAGCATTTACCTATTTTAATTTTATAGCCATAATCAGCATTAACCTTGCCATATTGAACCTTCTGCCTGTCCCGGTCCTTGACGGAGGGCATCTTATGTTCTTTGCGGTCGAGGCAATCAGAGGGAAACCTGTTAGTGAAAAGATTATGCTTGCAGCTAATAAAATAGGCATGACACTTCTGCTTATGTTGATATTTTTTGTCCTTTATAATGACACTGTCAGAATAATAGTCCCCTGGTTTCAGAAGACCATTAATCCCTGAGTATTCGACTATGAGCAGACCTCCTGAAATAAAAAACCTCACATCTTCAGGCGGTGTTATATCAAGAATATCTGATAAAGGAATTGAAGTTGTCATTGTTTCTGTAAGGGGGAGCAAGGCCTGGTGTATTCCTAAGGGGATCATTGATAAGGGGGAAGAACCCCCTGAGACAGCCCTTCGGGAAGTCAGGGAAGAGACAGGGCTGACAGGCAAGATAATCGAAAAAATCGGACATATATCATACTGGTATTTTCTGAAGGATGAACTGGTGAAGATCCATAAGACTGTCCAATTATATCTAATGAATTATTTAAAGGGCAGCACTGATGATCATGACCATGAAGTAGACGAGGCAAGATGGTTTATGATTGATGAAGCGATTAATACACTTTCACATAAAAGTGAAAGAGAGATCATGCAGAAGGCCAAAGGCATGATAGAGGACAGACTGGATAAGTTTAAGCAGTAATGAGTTAATAATAAAGGATCGTTCTGGTCTCCCCCTTTGGAAAAGGGGGATTAAGGGGGATTTTATAATTGTTACATCAACAAATCCCCCCTCGCCCCCCTTTACTAAAGGGGGGATAATCAGGCCGGATTGACCCTTTAATATACAATTGAATTAATTCGGAGGATATTTCAAATGAATGTAGCACAGAAACTTATATCATCACACCTAGTTGAAGGGGAGATGAATGTCGGTGAGGAGATTGCCATATCTATTGACCAGACATTGACCCAGGACGCAACCGGGACAATGGCCTATCTTGAGTTTGAAGCGATGGGGATACCAAAGGTCAGGACAAAGGTTTCGGTCAGTTATGTTGACCATAATACGCTTCAGTCCGGATTTGAAAATGCAGATGACCACCGATTTCTTCAGACAATGGCAAGTAAATATGGCATTTATTTTTCAAGGCCCGGAAACGGCATTTGTCACCAGGTGCATCTTGAACGATTTTCAAAGCCGGGGCAGACCCTTCTTGGTTCTGACAGTCATACTCCCAATGCCAGTGCAGTGGGTATGCTTGCTATTGGAGCAGGAGGACTTAATGTGGCCCTTGCCATGGCAGGGGAGCCTTTCTGGCTGGTTATGCCCAAAGTGATAAAGGTCAATCTTAAAGGATCGTTGAAAAAAGGTGTAAGCGCCAAGGACATAATCCTTGAAGTTCTGAGACAGCTCACAGTTAAAGGCGGAGTAGGCAAAATTGTTGAATATACAGGTGAGGCCCTTAAAGACCTTACTGTGCCGGAGAGGGCGACTATTACCAATATGGGTGCTGAACTAGGCGCCACTTCATCGGTCTTTCCTTCTGATGAGCAGACACTGGCTTTCTTTAAAGCTCAGGGCCGTGAAGATGACTGGGTGGAACTAAAGCCGGACAAGGACGCCCGGTATGACAAAAAGATCGAAGTTGATCTTGATAACCTTATTCCCCTTATCGCAGCTCCTTCCAGTCCCGATAACATCAAGACTGTCAAGGAAGTGAAGGGGTTGCCAATTAAACAGGTATGTATAGGCAGCTGTGTGAATTCGTCATATGCAGACCTGATGATTGCAGCAAAGATGCTGAAAGGTAAAAAGGTGCATCCTGATGTCAGTCTCACTATAAGTCCGGGGTCAAGGCAGGCTTTACAGATGGTTTCTGAAAACGGTGCCCTGGCTGATCTCGTATCTGCCGGTGCAAGGATTCTTGAGAGTACATGTGGTCCCTGTATCGGAATGGGACAGGCCCCTCCAACAGGTGCTGTAACTTTAAGAACATTTAACAGGAACTTCCCGGGCAGGAGCGGTACTCTCAATGACCAGTCTTACCTGTGCAGTCCGTCAACTGCGGCAGCGTCTGCTCTTTCAGGTGTAATAACCGATCCAAGTGAGGTTTTGACAGAACCTATTGTGATTCCCCTTCCGGAAAAATATATAATTGATGATGCAATGATACTTCCTCCTTCAACAGAACCTGATAAGGTTGTGGTAGAAAGGGGTCCCAATATTAAACCTTTTCCGGTGAAAGAGGCGCTTGAAGAGTCGCTGACTACAAAAATAATATTAAAAGTTGGGGACAATATTACTACAGATGATATAATGCCTGCCGGCGCAAAGATCCTGCCCCTCAGGTCAAACATTCCGGCTATATCAGAATATGTGTTTTCAAAGGTAGATAGTGAGTTTGCCTCCAGAGCTAAAGCATATGGCAGCGGTATTGTTGTGGGTGGAATGAATTATGGACAGGGATCGAGCAGAGAGCATGCGGCCCTTGCCCCGATGTATCTTGGCATTAAGGTTGTGTTTGCCAAATCATTTGCCCGTATCCATAAGGACAACCTGATCAATTTCGGTATCCTGCCATTAACAGTGGAAGCTGAAGTATATGACTCTCTTGAAGAGGGAAGCGAGATTGAACTTCCCTCTGTTGCGAAAGAAGTGAAAGACTCTGACAGCATTACCTTTGTTGATAAAAAATCCGGAAATAGCTATAAAACATTGCATAGACTTACCCAGAGACAGCGGGAGATCATTCTTGTAGGCGGCCTGCTTAATTACGTGAAGAACAAGTAATGAATTAATTATTGACAGGGTCTAAAAAAAACTTGCAAAACAGAACGAAATATGTTTTTATGTATTTAAATAAAAAACAGGGAAAGGAGGGTTAAATGAGAATATTAATTGTTCTACTTATAGTATTTACGCTTGCTCTGGTAGGGTGTACAACAAAGTATACTTTAGCACCAGAGGACAAGGCGCTGCTCGATAGTGCAATAGAGTCTGCAAATGACGCCAAGGCTTCGGCTGATAGCGCATCTTCTTCTGCCAGTAAGGCAACAAGCGAAGCAGACCGTGCTGAAGCTGCTGCTGACAGGTCAGAGAGAGCTGCGAACAGGGCAGAAAGAGCTGCTGACACCGCAGATAAAGCTGCGGAAAAAGCTGTTAAGGCATTTGAGTTAAAACAGCGTAAATAATTATTTTGATATTAAGGCAGGAAGCCCTGTTGCACTTTTAATTGATTTAATCAGTAATACTGTGTCGACATATTTCAGCAGGCGCTTCCTGTTTAGTTTTTTTATTGCCAGCCCGATAACCTCAGATTCAGGCTGGTCTGTTTTGTGTATCTCAATAAATACTCCACCCGAACTTGTCCCCACTTTTATTGGTTCATTAATAATTTTCACAACTGTTCCGGGTTTAACATATCCGTATAAGTCCTTAATGTCCTCGGGATAGAGTCTTATACATCCCTGGCTCACACTTCTTCCGATTCCATAGGGTCTGTTAGTACCATGAATTCCATAGGTATCAATCGAGAGCTGGAGCCAGAATCTGCCAAGAGGATTTTCAGGTCCGGGAGGCATATACAGAGGTAACTCAGGATTGGCAAGTCTTGAAGCTTCAGGTGTTTTCCATACAGGATCTTTGGTTTTGAATGATATTTTGAATGTGCCTGTTGGAGTATTGAATCCCTGCCTGCCTATGCCCAGAGGGTAGGTCTTTACATATCTAGATTTCTGTATAGTAAAAAAATAATACAATCGCATCTCTGCAAGGTTGATGATAATTCCTTTGTCAATTACTTCAGGAAGAAGCCATGAAGTTGGCAGGACTACCCTGGTATTTTTTCCAGGGACCCATGGATCAATATTTTTATTAGCTGCTACAATTTCGTTATAGCCAACATCATACTCTCTGGCCAGTTCTATCAGGGTCTCGTCATTCTTTACAGTTAATGTAATGTTATTGCCGATTATTGATGCATTTTCATTTTCTATCGGAAAGGCACCGGATGCGGCAATATAAGATGGGGAATATAGAAGGGTTAGAAGGATTATGAGAAGTTTATACACGTAAACTATTTTACTTAAATAGATTGCTTTTTAGAAGTGGGCAGATAATAATAAAGTGAGAGGACAGTAAACATGTTGCTGAGTAGGATCTAATTTTAATAAGGCATTTCATCTCTAATCCTCTATTATCAACAAGTATGAATCAGTTTGGATTCTACAGACTCTACCGACAAGTCTTCATTTTTGAGGAAGTCGTTTGATCATTGATAATACATATTTATCAATGATTCGCATTGACTCTGATATCGCAGATTGCCAGTTGAAGTTAATAAGAGAGGCAAAGCCGTTTCTGACTTTGTCTGATGATATAACCTGCAATAAACCTAATTCTTAAATTTCTTGCTGAATCGACTAGATTTCAATGTTACTCCACGTTAAGTAATTATTAAAAGAGTCGATATATATGTATCAGGAGAATATAAATATTTAAATGAAATTATGATGCACATGATATTTTCAATTACAAATCAGGCTCATAGCTCATTTTCAGAGAGGATAACGATTCATGAGAGCTAAGAGTAATATCATCCCCGAAAATTCGTCAACGAAAGAGAAATTTGATGTTATAGCAGATGAAGTTCTTGATATACTCAAAGAAATTTCCAAAGATAAAAGTAAACAGTTGAGCAGCAAGTCGATTGCGGAAAGTTTGGCCAACAGAGACGCTGTTAAGAACATAATTGAATCTCCTGACGTACATCGCAGTGATAAGAACAAACCAGCCCATGTAGTAAAACAAGGCGAAATAAACCTTATGAGAGATATTACAGAAACTATAATGAACAGATTTTCCGAACTTGCCCCCGCATTTTTGGGCAGTCAGTTTGCGTATTTAAACGATCAATATCTGGATAAAACAATGCTTGATGAAGCAAGCAAATGGTTGAACTCATCATTCAGGATAGTCAAGAAATATTTCGAATCGATAACTTTAAGAAACGAGGAACTTGAACAATTCATTGTTGACACTATGCGGTATCTTCATGAAACAGAAGAGCATGTTATCAGCGAGGTAACGTCTATTCAGGAAACATATAATGAGAGCAAAGAGTTTGCACAAAACCTATCGATGAACATGGAAAGGATCAGTCAGGATTTCAATGAAGTAAAGGATCTAAAAACACTTAAAAAAGAAGTTATGGGGACGATCGGCAATATTAATAAATGTATAGATGAAAAATCTGAGCAAGACATGCAACAGCTGAAGGATAAAGAAAAGAAACTTAAATCACTTGGGAGCAAAATAACAAATATTACGAAAGAAGCGGATGAAATAAAAAAGAAGGCAGAAAAGCTGGAACAGGAATCACTCATTGATAATCTCACAGGGGTTAATAACCGTAAGGCATACGATAATAGAGTGACTGAGACAATAGCCAACCTCAAACGTAACGATATACCTTCCTCTCTTTTGCTTTGCGATATAGACCTTTTTAAGAGAATCAATGATTCATACGGACACAAAATTGGAGATCTTGCACTGAAGAAATTTGCCTCTTTACTCAATGAGAACCTGAGAGTAAATGATTTTGTAGCCCGCTATGGAGGTGAGGAATTTGTTATCATTCTTCCTAATATTCCTCTTGATAAGGCAAAGACCGCTGGAGAAAGTGTTAGGGCCAATATTAATAGATCTGTCTTTTCATATAAAACAATTGAACTTGAGCTCACCGTCAGTATTGGCATCAGCATGTTCAGGAAAGACGATACTGCAAGTTCAGTGTTTGAGAGAGCAGACCGTGCTCTGTATCTCGCTAAACATTCAGGAAGAAACACTGTGAAAACAGAAGAGGACGTACATGAGCACAGTGACACATACATCATGACTGCCCGAAAGTAAAGTGTGATAATTACTAAAATCGTTTACAGGTATCAATTATAATAAAACTTCCGTTATAGTGACCGTATTAAGTACATTTCAATCTATCCATTATTTGTATTGTCATCAATATAACCTTATATAACTCAACTTATAACTATGACTTGCTCTTGCAATAATGTAACGAGAAAATGAGACAAGAAGGTATGAATTAAATAGTAGAAAGGAAGGGCGGCAGCCATGGAGGTCATGATTGCCGTAATCTGAAGAAAAATTAATTTTTTGGCAATTCTCTGTTCGGATAGTTCAGAAAAATTCTAAATAGGATATATCCTGTTTTTCTTAGTGGAGAATCACCTAGAAAAGATTTTTATCTATTTACTGATTAACGATTATAACCTTCATCTAATTGGAGAAAGTTGAATTGTTGATAAGACTAATTTATTGATAAAAATCAGAGTAGTGGCGGATTAGATAGAATCTTCAATTTTATCTATATACTAATTTCATTAATAATTTAGATTTATCCGTAATATACAGTACTGATTTTTAGAAACACATGAATGAGGATGTAAGGTATTAACTTTATTGTGCTTTCTCAGATGGACACGGCATTGCTTGACAGGTTTTCAACTGGGATGTATACTTTGATTCTACCCTAGGGGAGGCATTGCCTGAGATTCCGAAGTATCGGGAAACCCTTTGAACCTGAACTGGATAATTCCAGCGAAGGAAAGGGAAACGAAATCATATTCCGTATTTCCTTTGGCGTATGCCTCTATGGGAATACGGTTTTTTTATTTTGGAGCTTATGAAAAATATTAAGAACAGTGACAGAAAATTTATTAAAGATATTCTTGACAAATCCCTGGATCTACAGGTCCTTAACCTAAAGGAAGTTTCAGCCTTAATAGACTTGCAGGACAGGGGAATGTGGGAAGAGGTTCTTGATACAGCGAACAGGGTCAAGGAGAAGGTCTATGGCAAGCGGGTTGTGCTTTTTGCTCCTCTTTACCTCTCTAATGAATGTATGAATGATTGTCTTTATTGCGGTTTCAGAATCGGCAATAAAGATGCAAAGAGAAAGAGTCTTACTATCGATGAGGCTGTTCAGGAAGCAGATTTTCTTTCAAAAAAAGGATACAGGAGGCTTCTACTTGTTGCAAGTGAGCATACAAAACGTACCGGTGTGGACTACTTTGAAAAAGTTGCTGATGCTATTTACAGCAAAACTGATATTAGAATATTGCATGCCAATACTGCACCAATGAGTGTTGATGATTTTAAAAGACTCAAAGCGAGTGGCATTGGAGTTTACCAGTGTTTTCAGGAAACCTACCACATTCCATCATACAGGTATTTACATCCTACAGGTACAAAATCAGACTATGCTTCAAGACTGGCTGTAATGGACAGGGCCATAGAAGCGGGCTTTGAAGATGTGGGGATGGGTGTACTTTTAGGTCTGTATGACTGGAGGTGGGAAGTAGGTGCTTTAATCGCTCACAGCAGGAGATTGATTAATAAATACGGATTTGGGCCGCATACACTTTCAGTACCCCGGCTGCAGCCCGCAGAAGGTTCGGAAGTGGATTTTGATAAATACAGGGTTTCTGATGAAGATATGAAAAAGATCGTTGCTATTTACAGGCTTGCTCTCCCTTATGTGGGAGTTGTTGTTTCAACAAGAGAAAGTGCAGACCTGAGAGATGAACTGCTTACAGTTGGAGCATCACAGATATCAGCCGGATCAAAGACAAGCCCTTGGGGATATATGGAAAAAGGTGATACTGAGCAATTTGAGATAGGTGACAGTAGAAGCCTTGAAGAAGTTATAAATAAACTTGCTGATATGGGCATGATCCCCAGTCTGTGTACCGCATGTTACAGGGAAGGCAGGAGCGGTGAACAGTTCAGAGAGCTTGCACAGAATGAAAAAATGAAAAAGTTCTGTCATGATAATGCCCTTCTTTCGCTGAAAGAGTATATTGATGACTGTGCTTCAGATGATGTGAAAGAAAATCTGGAAAAGCTGCTGAGAGATGAAATTTCAAAAAGCTCTAATGGACTAATAGATCAAATGAAGCTTGTGGAACAGGGTAAGAGAGATGTTCACTCGTGATATTAGAGTCACTTGCATAAGCGTTGAGTAGTGGCTATTATCGTCATACCCGCGAAGGCGGGTATCCAGAAGTCTTTGGTTTTAAAAAATACTGGATTCCCGATAAAAAACTTCGGGAATGACGAATAAAGACTTTTACAAGTGCTTCATAATAAAAAAGAGTAATAAAATGACACTTACATTAAATGGTGAAAAAAAAGATATCCAGGACAACCTGACGGTTGAAGGTCTGCTCAATCATTTGGAAATTGAACCGGCCAGAGTTGCTGTTGAAGTTAACCTGAATATCATTAAGAAAAATGATTTTCAGGCTTGTGTTTTAAAAGATGGTGATAATGTAGAGATTGTTAATTTCGTCGGAGGAGGGTGAAGGAAATTACGAATTTCAAATTGCTAATTTCAAATAAAAATATGGAGAGATGTTTATGGAAGATATGCTAGTTATTAGAGGTATTGAATTTAAATCAAGGCTATGGGTTGGCACGGGCAAGTATAAGGATTTTGAAGAGACAAAGCTTGCTATTGAGGCGTCCGGTGCTGATGTTGTTACTGTAGCTGTAAGAAGAACAAATATATTTGATAATAAATCAGAAAACCTGCTTGATTTTATAGACCCTAAAAAATACAAGATACTACCGAACACAGCAGGGTGTTTCACTATGGAAGATGCTCTCAGGTATTCACGGCTTGCAAGAGAGACAGGTATTTCTGACCTTATAAAACTTGAGGTATTGGGTGACGCAAAAACCTTGTTCCCTGATGTATGCGCAACTCTTCAGGCAACAGAAATTCTGGCAAAAGAAGGCTTTATAGTACTGCCTTATACAAATGATGATCCCATAATGGCACAGCGGCTTGTAGACGCAGGAGCTGCTGCTGTAATGCCACTTGCTGCGCCGATTGGCTCAGGGCTGGGCATCAGAAATCCCTATAACATTAAGATAATCCTTGAGCAGGCAACTGTTCCTGTGGTTGTGGATGCAGGTGTAGGCACAGCTTCTGATGTTGCCGAAGCCATGGAGCTGGGATGTGATGCTGTGTTGCTAAATACAGCCATTGCAGGAGCAAAAGACCCGATAGCCATGGCCACTGCCATGAACTATGGAGTTAAGGCCGGCCGCCTTGCTTACAAAGCAGGAAGGATAGATCGGAAGCTTTATGCTACTGCAAGCAGCCCGATAGAAGGAATGTTGTAAGACCGTAACGGGTGAAAAGACAGTAACGCGTAACGAGTAACGGGTAATGAGTAAAAAGAGTATCGACTTTAATCTTTATTTAATTACAGACAGGAAACTCGTCACGCGTCACGCGTCACGCGTCACTGACCACGCGTCACTTGTCACGGCTGTCAGGCAGGCATTAAAGGGAGGCGTCAAGGCTGTTCAGCTTAGAGAAAAGGATCTTGATACAGGGTCTCTTTTAAAGATGGCATATAAAATGAGAATTCTGACTGAAGAACATAAGGCGAAACTATTTATCAATGACAGGTTTGATATTGCTCTTGCAGTAGGAGCTGACGGTGTTCATTTGACTCAGAGCAGCATGCCTGTTTCTAAAGTCAGGGAAACTGTGAAGAAAAGACTTTTAATAGGCGTTTCAGCCCACTCCATGAAGGAAGCAAAGGAGGCAGAAAAAGGCGGGGCAGATTTTATTACTTTTGGACCTGTATACAGAACTCCTTCCAAACTTAAATATGGTAAGCCTGTTGGAATTGATGTCTTGAAACAGGTGAGCAGGAAAACAAATATCCCTATATTTGCTATAGGAGGAATTAATAGCAGCAGGATTAAGGATATAAGTGAGTCAGGCGCTCATGGCGTTGCCATGATTCGTGAAGTCCTGGCCTCTGACGATATCAAAGAAAAATCACAGGAACTAAATAATTTATTAGGAGCTTAAAATGGCCACTTTAAACAAAACCAGAATTGAACTTGCCAGAGAGGGCATCATAACAGATGAAGTGAAAGAGGTTGCCCTTGATGAGAGGATGTCTGCTGAACAGTTGTCTCAGGATATTGCAGAAGGGTTGACTGTAATATCAAGAAATGCATCTCATGATATTAAACCTTTGGGTATAGGAAAGGGCCTCAGGACCAAGGTCAATGCAAACATAGGTACATCAATGGACAGGATATCTCTTGATGAGGAGATGGAAAAACTTGATGTTCTCATTAAGTATGGCGCTGATGCTGTAATGGATCTTTCAACAGGAGGCCCTATTAAGGATATAAGAAAGTTGTTGATGAGAAAATCAACGGTTTCAGTTGGAACAGTACCCATATATGAAGCTGTTGCAAAGGCTGCCGAGGAAAAAGGGCGGATTGCAAAGATGAGTGTTGATGACCTCTTTGATGCGATTGAAGGCCAGGCAGAAGAAGGGGTAGATTTTGTAACGGTCCATTGCGGGTTAACAAGGAAAACCATAGAGACATTGCGGGAGGATGGCAGGATCCTGGATATTGTAAGCAGGGGCGGGGCTTTTCTTGTGGAATGGATGATATACAATGACAGAGAAAATCCTCTCTATGAGGATTATGACAGGCTTATTGAAATATCCAGAAAGCATGACCTTACCTTAAGCCTTGGAGATGGAGCCCGTCCGGGATGCCTTGCCGATGCGACTGACCGGACCCAGATAGATGAACTTTTAACGCTTGGTGAGCTTCGTGACAGGGCAGTTAAAGAAGGGGTGCAGGTTATTATCGAAGGCCCCGGTCATGTTCCGCTGAATCAGGTTGAGCTTAATATTAAAATGCAGAAAGAGATTTGCAAAGGAGCTCCTTTTTATGTGCTCGGACCTTTAGTGACCGATATAGGTATGGGGTATGACCATATTTCAGCTGCCATTGGCGGTGCAATAGGCGGAGCCGCAGGCGCTGATTTTCTCTGTTATGTTACACCTGCAGAGCATATAAGACTTCCGAGTATAGATGATGTTAAGGAAGGGGTTATAGTCACAAAACTGGCAGCCCATGCTGCTGATATCGCAAAAGGCGTAAAGGGTGCCATTGATCTTGATAATGAAATGGCCAGAAGAAGAAAGGCCCTTGACTGGAACGGTCAGATCGAATTGTCCCTTAATCCTGATAAAGTCAGGAGTTACAGGGCAGAGGTCCCTCCTACTGAATCGCAGGTTTGCAGCATGTGCGGAGAGTTTTGCGCAATCAAAACTGTTGAAGAGGCTTTAAGGAAGAAATAAGCTTGTTTATATAGCTTTTTTTATTGACATGTATCATCTATTCTCATTATATTTATTAGTGAAATTATACTGCGTATTTAAGTTAAAACAGGGAGAGGGGTTCTTACCATGAGTACTTTATCTAATATTATTGTTACTGAAGATGATGAAAGTCTTAATCATCTGATGCAAAAAATATTACGGCGTGAAGGGTTTAAAACTGAGGGTGCCCTGAACGGGCCGATGCCATTGACAAAGCAACCAGCAATCAGGACTCGCTGTTGTTGCTGGATTATGGTCTGCCTGATATGACAGGTAAGGAAGTCATCCAGGCCCTTTCACAAAGAAAGGACCAAGTTCCTTTTATGCTTGTTACGGGAAAAGGGAACGAACATATAGCTGTAGATATGATGAAGCAGGGCGCAATGGATTATATCATTAAAGATGATAGTTTTATCGAAGAACTTCCTGTTAAGGTCAGGTCTGTGCTTGCGGCACTTGATTGGAAAAAAGATGTGGAGGAAGCAGAAGAGACGCTCCAGAAGAAATCCTATTTTAACCAGTTGATGATCGAAAGAATGCCTTATTTAGCTATTATTATCAATCCCATGACAAATGAAATAATTTCCTCAAATGCAGTTGCAGAAAAAGCAGGTATTGTTTCAGGGGGGAAATGTGCATCATTTGAAAGTGACTCAAGAACTCCATGCCCATGGTGCAACCCACCTGTCATGATGGCTGTTGGGGAGGAACATCAGACAATATTCGAGGCATCAGGGAAACTATGGGATGCTACCTGGATGGCTGTTGATGACGATATGTACATGGTCTTTGCATCTGATATATCTGATCGTAAGGAGACATATCTCGAAACCTCATCAAAAAAAGCTGAATTAAAAAATCTGGCTGATATGGCTGACGGGATAGATCAAAATCTTGACGGTCTTAAGGATAACATGAAAAAACTGGCTAACAACCTTCTTCAAATGAAGGACAAATCTGATAAGTAGAAAATCAGGATTATTCTGAGTTTAAATGATAGTTGTTTGTCCTTATTTATAACTCAACCTTCTCCAGGTTATTCCCGTTTATATCAATTCCCTTAATATCCCAATCATCGAAACTGATTTTAAAGCTGAGAACTTCCTTTGTATTAATATCAGCCGGGATTTTAAAGACTTTGCGGTCAAGGGGCTGGGTGTTTTGTGATTTGCCTATCATAGCGGTTGCTGATTCTATTGCTACATTCATGCTCAATATGAGTACAAATTCCGGTTCATTCATAATGGAACTTATGATTGGATTTTTCTTGCCAAATGCCCCTTCTTCAAGCACGGTCAAAAATGTGCCGGTGCCGAGGTTGCTTTCATCGGGAATATTGATTTCTGAATAGGTTATGCCTGGTAACGGCGCATCTTCACGGCTTTTTATTTCTGCCACAGCTGCCTCCTTTTTATATATGAAAATATCGATCAGATTGTAACATAGATTTTTGATTTTTTACATGAATTGCTTGTCATTGAATGATTTGAATAATATAATTTGACCATTATAGTGAAATTGACAAAGAGTATAAACAGTCAATATAATTAATGTTCATTATAACTTTAATATAGGAGGTCATTCATATGTCAGATGCAGTTACAAGTGTTACGGGCGAGACTTTTGACCAGGTAGTCCTTCAATCTGAGAGTCTGGTTATGGTTGATTTCTGGGCAACATGGTGCGGTCCATGCAAGATAGTAGCTCCTGTCGTTGAAGAGCTTGCGAAAGAGTATGAAGGCAAGGTTGTTTTTGCCAAGGTCAATACAGATGAAAATCCTGACCTCGCAAGTAAGCATGGAATAAGAGGTATTCCTACTCTGATGTTTTTTAAAGGCGGTGAGGTAAAAGACCAGGTTGTAGGAGCTGTTCCCAAGGCCCAGTTAAAATCCAAGATAGATTCTTTTCTGGGATAATCAAAAATAATCATGTATGATGTAATAATTATCGGTGGAGGCCCTGCTGGCCTTACAGCAGGGCTTTATGCTGCCAGGGCAAGACTAACCACCCTTATGATCGAAAAAGCCTTTACCGGTGGTCAGGTTATGACCACTGAATGGGTGGAAAACTATCCGGGCTTTGAAGAAGGTATCTCAGGTGCTGAGCTTTCCCAGAAAATGGAGAAACAGGCGACCCGATTTGGACTTGAAATAGAACAGGGATCGGTCATAGATGTTTCTGTTGACAATGGCACCAAGAAGGTCACTCTTGAGGACGATAAGCAGTACGAGGCCAAAGTTATAATCATTGCAACCGGGTCTAATCCAAAGCCATTAAAAATTGCCGGAGAGGATGAGTTCAGGGGAAGAGGGGTGTCTTATTGCGCCACCTGCGACGGGGCCTTTTTCAGGGACGTTCAACTTGCGGTAATCGGAGGTGGTGATTCAGCGGTTGAGGAGGGTCTTTTTCTTACCAAATTTGCCGACGTTGTATATATTATTCACCGTAGAGACCAGTTAAGGGCTGCCAAGGTGGTACAGGAAAGGGCCTTGGCAAACGAAAAGATTAAATTTATCTGGGATTCTGTTCCTGAGTCTATTGAAGGTGATACCAGTGGTGTTCAATCAATAAATATAAATAATTTAAAGACCGGTGAAAAGTCCAAACTTGATGTGAAAGGTATATTCATTTATATAGGTTATAACCCTAACACCATGTTCTTACAAAAACTGGTCAAACTTAATGATAGCAATTACATCATTGCTGATGTGAACATGTCCACTTCTGTTCCGGGCATATACGCTGTTGGTGATGTAAGAGAAAAACCGCTTAAGCAGATTGCCACTGCAGTAGGAGATGGAGCAATAGCTGCAGTTTCAGCAGAGAAATATATTGAAGAGAATTTTTGAAGACAGGTTACAGTAGACAGTGTTCAGGGAAATTGAACTCTAATTTTTCTACTGATGCCTGAATCCTGATACCTGAATACTAATTTATGTTTGAATCATTATCTGACAGACTTGAAGGCATCTTTAAGAAAATAAAGGGCCGTGGGCTTCTTAAGGAAGAAGATGTAGTTGCTGCCCTTAAGGAAATCAGAATGGCCCTGCTTGAGGCTGATGTAAACTTCAAGGTCGTTAAGGGTTTTGTTGAGAAGGTCAGGGAGAGGGCTGTTGGAAAAGAGGTCCTTGATAGCATTACCCCTGGTCAGCAGGTTGTAAAGATAGTAAATGATGAACTGTGCGCTCTTATGGGTGGCGGACACAGTAAGATCAACCTCTCGCCCAATCCTCCGACTGTAATTATGCTTGTTGGTCTTCATGGCTGCGGTAAAACAACTACATCAGCAAAACTTGCGAATAATTTTAAAAAGGACGGCAAAAGGCCCATGCTTGTTGCCATGGATACAGGCAGGCCTGCAGCCATTGACCAGCTTCAATCGCTGGGCGCCCAGATTGATGTGCCTGTATATGCTACTAAACCGGGAGATGACCCGGTAGGTATTTTTCCTGGTGCCCTGAAAATGGCAAATCTTGAAGGCAGGGACATTATAATCCTGGACACTGCCGGAAGGCTTCATATTGATGAGGATCTCATGGACGAGCTTGAGAACATCAAGAAAGTTGCCTCCCCATCAGAGATCCTGCTTGTTGCTGATGCCATGACAGGTCAGGACGCGGTGAATATCTCGGAGTCCTTTAATGAAAAGCTGGACATCCAGGGTGTTATTCTTACAAAGATGGATGGTGATGCCCGTGGTGGAGCAGCGCTGTCTATAGTCTCAGTCACCGGAAAACCAATAAAACTTATTGGTGTTGGTGAAAAGATAGACTTCCTGGAACCATTCCACCCTGAGAGAATGGCTTCGAGAATTTTGGGTATGGGTGATGTGGTGACTCTGGTGGAAAAGGCCCAGGAAGCGGTCAGTCTTGAAGAGGCCCTTAGTCTTGAGGGGAAGTTCAAGAAAAACCGTTTCACCTTTGAAGACCTTGTAACTCAGGTAAAACAAATAAAAAAAATGGGCTCATTAGAGAGTCTGTTAAGTATGATCCCTGGCCTTGGCAAACAGCTGAAGGGGGTCAATATTGACGACAAGGCCTTTGTCAGGGTGGAAGCCATAATATCTTCTATGACAATACAGGAAAAAAGAAATTATGTTATACTCAACGGCAGTCGAAAAAAGAGGATTGCCAGCGGCAGCGGGACCACTGTGGCTGATGTTAACAGACTGGTCAAGCAGCATCTCCAGATGAAAAAGATGATGAAGAAGATGAAGCGCGGCAAGGGCTTTGGAATGCCTCAGATGAAGTTTTAAATATAATTTGGGATTCTGCTATGTATATTGCATACAATGTATGAATCCTGTATATTAATATCCAATGAGACGGAGGAAGTAATTTGGTAAAGATTAGACTAACAAGAAAAGGTGCAAAGAAAAAGCCTTTTTACAGGGTGATTGTGGCGGAATCCCGCAAGAGAAGGGACGGTCCATTTATCGAAATCATCGGCACCTATGATCCACTGAAAGAACCATCGGAAATCAAGATAGATATCGAGAGGGCCAAGTACTGGATTGGTTGTGGAGCTCAGCCAAGTTCTACTGTTAGCAAACTTTTGAAAATATCGGGCCTTTAAAAAACAGCCCTAATTCAAATGGAGGTGGACATGAAATCACTAATCGAGGAAATTGCAAAGGCTCTGGTGGATAAGCCGGAGGAAGTTGCAGTGGGAGAAGTTAATGGTGAGAGGACCACTGTGTTTGAATTACGTGTTGCCACAAGTGATCTTGGCAAGGTCATTGGAAAGCAGGGCAAGACGGCCAGGTCAATGAGGACGATATTAAGCGCTGCAGGAACGAAACTTGGCAAACGGTGTGTTCTGGAAATACTTGAATAGACCTGAACTGTAAAATATTTTTTTACCATATAGAAGGAGAAGGGGTTACCCTTCTCCTTTAGAATTGTCTGAAACCTGAAATGAAATGTGATGTTTTAACTCTCTTCCCTGATATTCTGACTGCCTATCTTAATGAGAGCATCCTGAAAAGGGCCAGGGAGAATAAACTGCTAGATGTAAGCCTTGTTAATATAAGAGACTTTACATCTGACGTTCACAGGACAGTGGATGATTATCCTTTTGGAGGGGGGGCAGGCATGGTTTTTAAGCCTGATCCGATCTTCAGGGCGATGGACCATCTCAATGAGGATGGTGAAGCGAGAAAGGTTATACTCCTCAGTCCTCAGGGGGTCCCTTTTGATCAGAAAAAGGCTGAATCTTTTTCAAGGGAGACCAAAAGACTGACATTCATTTGCGGCCGATATGAAGGCATTGATGAGAGAGTGAAAAATCTTGTTGATGAAGAGGTTTCGATCGGAGATTATGTAATGACTGGCGGAGAACTGGCAGCTTTGGTTATAATAGATGCCGTTACCCGGCTGATCCCCGGAGCGGTTGGGGATGAACAGTCTGTAGTGGATGAGTCTTTTTCATCAGGATTGCTTGAGTATCCTCAATATACGAGGCCGAGAGAATTCAGAGGAATGAAGGTCCCTGATGTGCTTCTCTCTGGCAATCATGAGGAGATCAGGAAGTGGAGGAGAAAGCAGTCTTTAAGGACTACGATGAAAGTCAGGCCTGATATGCTGGACCTGATGGATCTTGATGAGTCTGATAAAAGGATGATTTCCGAAATATCATCTGAGGATGATATCTGAATTTTAATATTTGACAGCTTGATAATTGTATAGAAAATAAACTATTCGATGTAACGCAGGAGGAAAGAGATGGATGCATTAAAAGTAGTAGAAGAGCAGTACAAAAAAGAGATTCCCCCATTCAATGTTGGTGACACAGTCAGCGTGAACATGAAGATCAAGGAAGGTGAGAAGGAAAGAGTCCAGACATTCACCGGTATCGTGATTGGCAGAAGAGGGAGCGGTACACGTGAGACCTTTATGGTAAGGAAGATTTCCTATGGCATCGGCGTTGAAAAAGTATTTCCCATTCTGTCACCTTTGATTGAAAGTATTAAAGTGATGAAACAGGGTGATGTAAGAAGGGCAAAGCTTTATTACCTGCGCGGTAAAAAAGGTAAGGCTGCAAAGGTTAAGGAAAAAGCATTTAAAAGGTAGAAGTTTTAATATTAGATTTATGAATAGGAATGGTTTGTTGCAAGCCATTCCTATGTATGTTGAGATATTATCATTGAACGTTAATTGTATATTAATGAGTTGTCATTCCCGCGTAGAGGCTGTGTCACAATACCGAAAAAGCAACTAGTGTCATTCCGGACTTGATCCGGAATCTAATCTTTTCAGTATGTTGCAAGTCGATGGATCCTGAATCAAGCCTGCCTGCCGGTAGGCAGGTTCAGGATGACAATTACGACACAGTCTGGTAGGCGGGAATCCAGAAGCTTCAGGCATTTACTTGCTACAAAGGGCGTATTGCAATACGCTCCTCCGAAAAGCAGGGCACGGAAACCGTGCCCCTACATATGCGTTGTGGCATTCTATATAATATTACCTAATATGAAACAGACTGAATCTTTAAATACCAGTATCCCCCCAATTTTCCAATATGACAGCGAACTCAGAGAGCAATATCCTGTTATCGCAGGTATTGATGAGGCAGGCAGAGGCCCCCTTGCTGGTCCTGTAGTCGCAGCAGCAGTTATATTTTTATCGGGCTGCGTTTTGCCTGGTATCAGAGACTCAAAAAAGACAACTGAGAAGGAGCGAAAGAATTTATTCTGGGACATTGTTCATAATGCAGAATCAGTTGGTGTTGGAATTGTGGGGCCTGAAGTAATTGATGAGATCAATATTCTGGAATCGACAAAACTTGCCATGAAAACTGCGGTAGAGGATTTAACATTAATTCCGGCTCTTTTGCTAATTGATGCTGTTAAACTTACAAAAGTTGATATTAAACAGAAGTCAATGTTTAAAGGCGAGTCTGTGAGCGCTTCCATAGCAGCAGCATCTATAATTGCAAAAGTTGTAAGAGATGATATTATGTTTGATTATCATGAGAAGTATCCTGCGTACAATTTCAAAAGCCACAAAGGATATTCCACAAAGGCGCACATGGAATTAATCAATGTTCATGGCCCATGCCCTATTCACAGGATGAGTTTTAACAGGGTGAAGGATGTGAAGTTGCCATTTGGGCAGTGATTGATTTTGCTAGTTGTCATTCCGGCTTGCCCGGAATCTTCTCATGCTTCGATTCCCGACGCACTTTGTTTGCGGGAATGACAGGTCTTTCAGTAATATTTAATTGAATATCGAATTAAGATTTTATAGTGTTCCTGCTTCTGTGATAAGCCCATGTGTATAAAACAACATTAATTGCTATCACCATTATCCCAAGTAATGTTTGAAATCCTCTTGTATATCCGGAG
>PVMK01136167.1_pt1 | contig 36600 bp, 30 predicted proteins | sample 1853481 | NCBI WGS metagenome assembly PVMK01 (sample SAMN08533507, study PRJNA380276) | Marine sediment metagenome, whole genome shotgun sequencing project. | reverse complement strand
AATCCGTTTTACTATGGGCGGAAGGTAAGGGCCGTATCAAATCCCTGCTGAGCTTTTTTTCGGGGATGGCGCCGTCTGCTCTGGGGAAGCCTTTTAGGCCGGATTAATTAAATCTTATGTTCTGGATTTTGCCAAGCATGCGCCCGCGGCGGATATCCCCAAACTTACCCGGATATGGGAGTCCATACCCAAGCATCTGGCAAAGGAGAACAAAAAATTCGTCTTTTCCGCCCTTAAAAAAGGGGCGCGCGGCCGAGCCTATGAAAGTGCGTTGACCTGGCTTGAAGATGCCGGTCTCATCCTGCGGTCAAATGCGGTGTCGGCCGCCAAGCATCCTCTCCAGTACTATGCGGACACCAGTTGTTTCAAAATATATGCGCTTGATGTCGGGCTGCTGGGGGCCATCGCCGGATCCCCTGTTGAACTGCTGGTCCAGGGTGAGCGGCTTTTCAATGAATATGAGGGTGCCTTCGTTGAGAATTATGTCGCTCAGCAGCTGGTTTCGCATTTTCACCACCCGCTTTATTACTGGCGCAGTAGAGGCGGAAAGGCCGAGCTTGACTTTCTTTGTGAATTCGCAGACCGAATTGGTCCACTGGAGGTAAAAGCCGGCATTAATCCAAAAAGCAAAAGCTTGAAATCTTACGAGTTACAGTTCAAACCGACCCGACTTATGCGTACCACCCTGCTTAACTTTAAAAAGGATGGGAAAATATGTAATTTGCCCCTTTACGCAGTATCGCAGCTGGCTCGTCTGATGGCGGCGGACGTGGGCAATGTGGATAGGTTTTAGGCCCTTAGCGAGGTTATTCAGACGACATGTTGTCAGAAATTGAATTTTTCAGGTGTCGGGTGTCAGGTGTCAGCCCAGCCGCCGGCCAAAAAAACGGCCGGTCAAATCGAAAAAGAAACTTTACAGTTTCATACGAGAGCTGTGGGGTGCGGACTTAGCTCATCCTTCGGTTCGTTCTCGTCGTCGTCCTCGTCCTCGATCCATTTGGCAAAGGGTTTCGTCGTCAGCTATAGTTTTCGATTACGAGGACGAGCACGACGACGAGGACGATTTAAACACCTTGCGTATGGCCGAGCCAAGGGGGTCGGCCCCACTTTGATATTGCCATATCCTGATGAAGTTTCATACAAGGAAAGGTAACCGCAATTGCATATCCTGAACACTGACACCTGAAACCTACACTCAAAAGAAGAATAACAATAGGATAAAAGTTAAGGGCCCCCAGGATGAGTTTTTTTACCACCCGAGTTTCGGGCTACACGTTTCAGAGTCTGCGTTTTTCCCTCCTGATCCGCCTACGGCGGAAAACCCGACCCCATTAAGCCGACACAAAACAGGTATTAAAATTCGTAGGCGTTCACGGGTTCATCTGATGTTTGCGTTTTTATGTAAAAAAAACAAAACACAAAATTCCATTTGACCTGTAACAGCTCTTTGCTATAGTTGTTTTATGGCGATTTTTTTCTTTCCGGTCAACCTGGGTTTATAAAAGGGGGCACCATGAATCTTGCAAAATTAAGCGATGAACATCTCGAACGATTCGGTGAAAAGTCGGCCTATGTGTTTGAAGGTGAAGAAGTTAGCAACGTGCGATTAAATGAGATGGGCCGAAGACTCGCCGGTGGATTGAAAGCGCTGGGGATCGGCCGTGGAGACCATGTGGTGGTTTCTCTGCCGAACTCACCGGAAGTTTTTGCCTGTTTCGGAGCAATCTGGCGGATCGGCGCGGTCATCGTGCCCATCATGTTTCTGCTCGGGGAGGATGAAACCCGTTATATCCTTGATCATTCGGATGCCCAGTTGGTGATTACCAGCCGGGATCTTCTGGAGAAGATTGAAAATGCACGAAAGGGAATCCGCCATGTTAAACATGTCATTGTTCTTGGAGGAGAAGAGACGGCGGATCTGGTCGATTTTTATGGACTGGTAAACGGCAATTCCCCGGAGCAACATGCAGAGGACATGGACAAAGACGATATTGCCCTGATGATTTATACGTCCGGCACCACCGGACGACCCAAAGGGGTGATGCTTTCCCACCAGAATCTTTACCGCAATGCCCTTGCCACCCTGGAAGCCAGCCAGCCGCGCAGGGGAGATATCACCCTTCTGTGCCTGCCGCTGGCCCATTCATTCGGGGTTGTGGTCATGAATTCCGGCAACCTGGTGCAGTATGAAGAAAACTTTGGTGTCCTGATGCGATGGTTCGATCCTGAAGAGGTTTTCCGGTTGATTGAGAAATACCAGGTGAACAACTTCATCGGAGTGCCCACCATGTATCAAATACTGGTGAGCCATCCGGCGGCCGACAAATACGATACCAGCTCTTTACAGCGCTGCACCATCAGTGCCGCGCCGGTTACCGAAGAGCTCTACCGGGCCTTTACCACCCGATTTAACTGCAAGATGTATGAAGCATACGGTTTGACTGAGGCATCCCCGGCAGTGGCGCTTTGTCGGCCCGGTATGCCGATCAAAAAGGGATCCGCCGGGACCCCCCTGTCCGTCCGGGGTGGAGGTAAAGATCTTTGATCCGGAAGATAAAGAACTCCCGGTGGGTGAGCAGGGAGAAATCGTGGTAAAGGGGCCCAATGTCATGATGGGGTACTATAAAAGACCCGATGAGACTCAGGAGGCATTGCGCGGCGGCTGGTTGCACACCGGCGATGTTGGCTACCTCGATAATGACGGATATCTTTATATTACGGACCGGATCAAGGATATGATCATCAAGGGTGGTTACAATATTTATCCCAGCGAAATCGAGGGGTATCTGGAACAGCATGCAGCTATCGGTGAGGTGTCGGTCATCGGAATTCCGGATGAAAAGTACGGCGAGGAAATTATGGCTTTTGTTGTCCCCCTGCCCGACCAGGAGCTCAATGCAGAAATGGTGATTGATTTTGCAAAATCAAAGATGACGCCCTTCAAAGCGCCTTCACGGGTAAAAATTGTCGACGGACTGCCGAAGTCGCTGGTGGGAAAAGTGCTGAAAAAAGAATTGAGAAAAATGATTTAGATTTTTTTTGGATCGGACTAATCGAACGGTTTAATTTGAAAGTATAGGAGTTTCCGTTTTTTGGACAGGATAGACAGGATGTTCAGGATAAGAGTTGAATAAACTATGGAAAGTATATCCGATCTAAACCGCTTTACGACCAAGGATTATAGTGGATGCATCCTTTCAGGTGATTACAGCGTTGAATTGAAGAAACGCGTGGTCGAATACATCGATCATTACCGGCTCTTTGAAGCTACCGGCAGTGCTGCAATGCTATATATTGCTGCCTGGCAGGGGCAAAAAGAGAAAATCTGGTATGAATACGCTGGCGAAAAATTTATGAAACTTCTCGGGTGTGAATATTACGAGGTCGCCGAGGTTTTTCGGGACAGCATCATAGATCGTCGCATTTACAAAGACCTGGATGTGGATGTCGGGATTCGAAAAGAAGTCAAAAACCGGGAAGAATTGAACTATGTTCGGGAAGAGCTGCGCGAAGAAGGCAAAAAAGCAGGAACGATCGAAGCGGTTTACAAACTTTCGGTTAACAATAATGGTGCTATCTGGCTCAAAGACCAGGCAACCGTAGAAATCTATGAACAAGATGGGATTTGCCTGTCTTTAGGATTTCTAACGATCGTCTCCAAAGAGATGGAGGCGGAAGACGAATTGAAAAAACACCATGACCAGCTCGAGGGAATCGTGCATGAGAGAACCGCCGCGCTGACAAAACTGAATGATCAGTTAAAACAGGAAATAGGCGAACGCAAATTGGCGGAAGAAAAGCTTCAGCAGAGCTACGCAAAATTGCAGAAAAACCTTGATGAAATTGTTCACGCCATGTCGTTAACTGTGGAAAAGCGAGACCCTTACACGGCCGGGCATCAAAAACGAACGACAGAACTTGCGATGGCTCTTGCCGGGGAAATGGGGCTTTCGGAACATCAAATTAAAGGGATCCAAATGGCCGCGCTTATTCATGATATGGGTAAAATATCCATTCCTGCCGAGATTCTGAGCAAGCCCGGGAAGTTAAGCGAGGTGGAAATGCAACTGGTCAGGAGACATCCCCAAGCCGCATTTGAAATATTAAAAGAGATCGATTTTCCCTGGCCAGTCGATCTAATTGTACTGCAACATCATGAAAAAATGGACTGCTCCGGATACCCGCAAGGTCTTGCAGGAGAAGACATCCTCCTGGAAGCCAGGATTTTGTGTATCGCCGATGTGGTTGAAAGCATAGAGTCCCACAGACCCTATCGTCCGGGCCTTGGCATAGACAAGGCTCTGGAAGAAATATCAAATAACAGGGGGATCCTTTTTGATCAGGATGTGGTTGATGCTTGTTTGAGGCTTTTCAAAGAGAAAAACTTTCAGTATCAATAAGTATATGGCGTTCACGGGTTCAAAGGTTCAGGGGTTCAAGGTTGCATTCTCGTCCCTGGACTGCATTTGGGATACGTATTTACGAGAAAATCGTCAGCTTCGTCAGGCTTAATCCAAAGATTGGAGCCAAATCGGTAATTATTTGAGACCTCATAATTTACTCTGAAAACAGCTCTTTTTTTTGGACGTTATCGGGCGTATTGAAGCCTTTTCGGAGAATAGGTTTCAGGTGTCAGGTTTCAGGCCGGCTCTCACTTTTTTACTACTGACACCCGACACCTGAAACCTGAGTGTCAGTGTCCCATAATTTTGCAAATATGGCATAAATCCATATTTACAACCACTTAACCAATCAACCAATGATGCACAAAATTCATATGTCAGAAACTAATCAACCATTCAACCAGTAAACTATTCAACGAGGTTTGTACCCAGGTTTTTTCAAGTAAAAGGACAGGATCATTCCCAGAAAGGATATCCCCCCGGCCACCAGAAACGGCACGGTAAATGACATCGTGGTGTCAGCCAGATATCCTCCCAGGATCGGCCCCAGGGCCTGGCCGATACCGAAAAACAGGGTGATAAACCCCAGTCCGGCCGGGGCCAAACGCGGTCCCACATAGTCACCGGCAGCCGCTGCCATAATCGTCGGTATGCTCCAGGCCGTCAACCCGAACAAGACGGCTGATAGATAAAAGCCGAATTTGACCTTGATCAGCGCATAGATGATATAGGAAATCCCGAGGACCAGGTAAGCTAAAGCCGCTCCCTTGTTTCGCCCCAACCGATCGGATATGCCGCCCCAGATTACGCCGCAAAAAATGCTCAATCCCCCGACCAAAGCCCACAGGCCGCCGGCCCATTGCTGGGTCAAACCCATTTCTTTGACAAGGAAAGCGGCAAAGAACATCAGGTATATAATGTAGGAAAGGCCGTAGAAGAAATATACGACCCCCAGGTACCAGACAGATGGCATTTTGATTACCGTGGTCCACTGAAGAGAGGAGGTCGTTTTCGCATCCGAAGGCGTCGGCGAAACCGGTTCCGTTTCTAGGGCGCCTACCTGTTGCAGTCCCTTTTCTTCCGGCCGGCTGCGGACAAACACATAAACAATTCCGGAAACCCCCAGCACGGCGGCGCCCAGAATATACCAGGAGACGCGCCAGCCGTCGGGTCCGAATGCAGATAATATGGGCGGAACCACCAAACCCGAGATAAAGGTACCAATTCCGATACCGGCCGAAACAATTCCGGTGGCAAAGCCCCGGTTTTTCGCGGCAAACCAGGCTGAACCCAAAGCCATGGCCGGTACAAAAGAAGCGCCGCTGCCCAGACCGGTCAAAAGGCGCATGGCAAATGCGAAACCAAACGATTGGGCCAGACCGGTTAAGATCATGGTTATCCCCATGAATATTACGGCAAAGGTGATGACAAGGCGCGTTCCAAACCGGGATGCCAAAAACCCCCCGATGATCGCCATGGTTAAATAGCCCAGGAAATTTCCGGTACCCAAAAGACCCAGCTGGGTGTAGTTAAGCTGGAGCCCGTCTTTCATGGCAGGAAGGATGATGGTGTAAGACATGCGGCCAAAGCCGTGGGAGGCGATGGTGGTCAGAAGTCCCATAAAAATGACGATCCAACCATAGTGAAGTTTGCTCAGCTTCATTCTGTCACCTTTTTAAAAAGGGTGCAAAAGCACATGGTTTTTGTGATAGCATGGATTCTTTACTTTTGATGTGATCTTTTCTATAATGACCGGAAATCTTGGAATTCATTCAACCAGCCGGAAATATATTTGGATAGGAATAAAAGCTGTCCAATCGGAGATTATCAGCAATGAGCAAATTTGAAAAAAGACTGTGTATAGTCGCTCTGGTATTTGTCGCAATTTACCTGGGAGCTGCCGTAATTACCATTAAATATCGAATCAGCAAGCCGGACAGAATAGAACGCCTGGAATCCTCGGAGCTTTCAGCCGCAGAGGCACAATTGTTGATAGCAGAGCTTTTTTTACCGGCGATGATACTTTTAACAATGACCATTTGTTATATCATCGTCAGAAAGACACGCGCTAAAAAGGCACTGTTGTTAGATGAACCTGATCCGGACGAGCCGGAATTGAAGATTGAAGATTGAAGATTTATGGTATCGCTGCGCTCTATCGTATATAAAATAAGATAGAATTCCTTAACTTTAGGCACTTTAGCTCACTTTAGTTCATTTTAGGCACTTATATGTAAAAAGACAAACACTCCCTTTCAGGGAGACACCAGTGCCGGGCCCTCTGGACCCGGGTATCTACTTTTTGTGTCTTGGTGCCTTTGTGGCTATTCTTTCCGGTTTATCCGGGTTGGGTTTAAGCCAGCGTTTGGTCAAACTGTTCCAGATATTGCTCCCATTCCATGGGAAGCAGCTGCTTTTTAGCCGTGTTGCATTCCTTGCAGCAGGGTGCCACGTTGCCCCGGGTGCTTTTACCGCCCCGGGATACCGGCACAATGTGATCCATGGTCAGTTCTTGCGGCGGGGTTGGCCGGCCGCAGTAGTGGCACACACCTTTGGCCAGGCGGCGTTTCCACCACTGGGATTCTCGAAGTTCCCTCGCTTTGTAACGCGCCCGTTTCAGATCTTCTTCGCCCAGATCATAGGCGAATGGCTGGATGGTTTTTTTTCGTTTCATTTTTGGCATAGTTGACTATTCGACCAAACTCCAACGGGTCAGCCAGTTTCGAATTTCCTGCAGCAATATCCGATAGTAATTCTCCGATCCGCCGAGACCTTTTCTGCCAAAAAAATAGTTGATTTCCAACAGCATGGGATCGGGATCGCCATTTTCCGATGAAAAGAGGACATCGAAACCGGCCAGATTGATTCCTGTTTTTTGACATAAATACTTTACGAGGGCAACCGCTTTATGCTGCAGCCCGGGTTCGGCTTCTGAATCAATGACTGCTCCTTTGCTCAGGTTTGAGTAAAAGCCATCGCTATTTTCCTGCACGCGCCAGTATGAAATCACACGCTGTCCAAGGATAACGACTCGAAGGGTCCTGCTATTGGATGAAATATATTCCTGCAGGATGAATCCGGCTTGACCTGATTTTTCATATTCAGCGGCTTTTTTCAGCGCTTTCTGTAAATTTTCGGCCTCATTGATGAAGTAAACCGTTTCCCCCTCACCGCCCCAGTCCATTTTGAATACAAGCGGAAAATCGAACGCTGGTTTTGTAAGTCCCTCGTGATATCGGTGTTGAAACGACGCGACGTGTGAAAATAATTCAGAAGCCGGATGGGCAACCTTGACTTTCCGAAACAGTTTGATCTGATTGATTTTTCCCGGATACTTAAACCTGGGCATCATAATTGGGAAATACATGAGGACAGTTTTCCCGGGCCATTTCATACAGCGCCTGATAGCATCCCTGGGAGAGAATGACGGCATCAGCCGCTCGAATAGCGGCCAGATCCTCTCCATTTGGTTGCCGCCCGGCGCAAATGATGTTTTTATCGGCTTCAAACAGGGGGTGAAATGAAACTATCATTTGAAATATCTACTTTTTTTGATTAAGTCCATTCTTTTTGTTTTCGTTCCATCGGACAGATTTCCGCGAGTTCTTAGGCGCATACTAGTGTGATGAAAATTCACCTGTAACTTATGCACATAGACTTGACAATTTACACTGTTTTTGTTCCGCGAATATGGTTTCAGGTGTCAGTGTTCAGCCCGCCCTGGCGCGACGACTCAACTTTAATACGACCCACTCCATCAAGAAGGAAGAATGTTGCATCTGCATGGCACATGTAAAAACCAGGTCTGGGCCAGGGGTGTCAGGAAAGGTAGACACAATCGCGTATCCTGAACACTGACACCTGAAACCTTACACTCAAAATAGGAATAAAAATAGGATAAAAGTTAAGAGCCCCAGTATGAGGATTTTTACCCCCCCAGGCGCATACTGCAGGTTGCGCACGGTTACGACAAAGCTTTATTTACATGAATATGCCGCGTATTGCCAGTCTAAATAAAAATATGCCCTGAACAATGCTGCGATATAGATGCCATTGAAAAATTCCCGGAACCAGAGAGGCAGCGATATTTAAAAGGTAAGATTTGATGGGCTTATGCTGTTTTCAGAACAACCGGAAACAGGGAAATCGCATAAAGGGGATAATTGCAAGTGTTATCATCTTTTTTTAAATTTTGCAGACTCATCCGTGATAAAATATGCGGGAAAGGATTTTTGACCGGCCAGTTTTATTCCTATCAATGACCCTGCTGCTATGACATGGTATTCATTGGCATTCTCCTTGAAATATTTTAATGCATTTATAGTTGAAAAAAAAAGTCAATTTTTAATTCCATAAATGTGGTTTTATTCACATTTATGGAACCACTTTTGTGTTGTTTTGCACATTTCTGGAACATTGTTTCGGTGTTATCTGTAAGCCAGGCTAGTTTACAGTACCCGCTGTAGCCGATGATAACTCAAGCGCGTCATCAGGGTGGGTCATGGTGATCCAGGAGGAGGTTTCGGTAATACCGTAAGCCACGGTAATATCCGACTCCCCGATATCCTCCACGATGCGTCTCATCAATTCCATGGGGCAGGGAGCCCCACCGATGATGCCTTTAGACAGCGTGGCCCATTCATCTTTGGCAAATTCGGGATGGTCAATCAGGGCAATCAGCATGGATGGTGAGCCGTAAATCGCAGTACATTTGGATTTTTGGATAATCGACATTAAAGACCCTCCCTACCAGGGAATTATTTTCCCGCTTGAATTCGATTCATTATTTTACGTCTCGGAATTTATATAACCTGCTGAGAATACATGGGTTTTTGTGTGTTTCCGAATTTGTCCCGGAAATGGCCCCAGTGAAATAGAAAAAAAGTTTCACGGGGTAAAAATAATGGAATGGTGGCGTGCCAGTTCTATGAACCGACTGAAAAGTCATCTTTTTTCAGATCGAACGCTGCCGGCAAATTTGCTGGCAGCGTTCAAACTATTGTTGAATGCAAAAGATCCGTCCGGTTCAAATTAATTCTATCTTAAGAACGACTATAACACGTTGAATTCATATAAAATAGATCCTGCTATCCGACTATCTGAAATTTAAGATTATCGGGCTTGGTTCTAACATCGGCCATGGCTATGGCTTATTCGTAGGTTGGGTTGAGCGTCCCGATATTTTTTGTTGGGTTTCGTTCCTCAACCCAACCTACGTTTCAGCCATTTTTTTGCTGTCAGCGAAACCCATCAAAATGGCCGAAGATAGAACCATCCCCAGATTATCCGACACCGAAAAAGGGCAACGATCCACAGACCTGGCATCCTCCATTGTTTTCTCCAGTTGCCCTTAGAGCCACGCGCCCTTGTTGTCATGAACAAATTGTTCAAATGAGATAGCATCATTGCCGGTGACATCTTTGACGGTCATGGTGGTTTCTTCGGCAAATCCTTCACGGATACATTGGTTGAGGTCTATCATGAGATCGATGTAGAAACTCTGGAAATCTCATTTTTCAAATTCTTTTAAGAAAATGTATGGAATGACTCCCCGTGAGTTTAGAAAGACTATTCAATAGACTCTATCCGATTCCATTGTTCATTATCCGTAAAAAACACAAAATATACAAATAAGAAACTATTGTTCGAGTTCTTTCCAGTAGATCACTCCTTGTTTGACTGCCGGTTCTTTAAGCATGTGAACGGTCCCGGTGGATGAGTTCAAATAATTTACCGCGACACGATCGTTCAACCTTAAGCTGACCGGTGGTTGAAGATTACCCGGCATTTTTATGCCGGCGGGCGGGACCCGGACCGGATTACCTCCGGCGTCATATCCGGTGGTAACGGTGTCTGCCATGTCAATGACACCATCTTCGTTGAGATCGAATATGACCCCGGGGATACTGCCCCCGGAAAATGCATTCAACTCCATAAAAAAAGAGCTGCTTTCATCGCTGCAGCGATCCGGCCCGGGCCTGAAACAGATCACCGCCAGTCTTCCGTCCCGCAGCAGCAAGTCGTTTATTATTCTTTCCCCGACAAGCGGCAGGTCATAGTACCAACCGGCATGGCTTGTTCCGATATCAGACAGGTCCGGGAAATTGGGCCCGCCTTTCGTATCATTGTCAACCCTTGTTTTCCATGTGGGTTGATGGCTGCTCATGACTCTGAGATTGACTTCGGCAGGGTTGTCGTTTTCGCCATCTACAAAAACAGTATAACGATCACTGGTTTGCTTTATGAGCGTTACATTTTCAGGCTGATTGGAAAGTTGATCCCTGGTAAAAGTACCCAAATATTCCTGGTCGTCATCATTGCTGTAGTCGCCCCATTCTCCCGGACAATGAACGCGATCTCCGTAATCCCAGATACCATAGAGGGATTGAGTACGGTTATCGGTAAAATCACTATTTCCCCAGGAATTTCCCGGTGCCGAACAACACCATTAACCCATGACTGTCGGGTTTCAACATCACTTCCGGTTTAGAGGTTATCGACTGCACGGAGCCGTCAGGGCCCTCAGCCTTAAAGAGAGGCTGATCATTCGTTCCGTCACCATAGGCCACCCCCCATTCGTAGGCGTTATGGCCGGTGAGATCGAATTTCCACATATTGCCCTTAAGATCTCCCGCGTACACAAAATCCACTTTTTCATCGGCATTGACATCCACCGCAATCGGGCTGGAAAGCCCGTTTCCCGAATTGACAGATGGGTTGTCGGTCACAATTTTTTTAATGATGTCACCGGTCGTCGGATTGAGAATATAAAGCACGGCATTGCCATTGTCGCTGTCATAGCCGTTTCCAAAGATAACGATCCAGGATTCATCTTCGCCGGAACTATTTGTCCTTACTATCAACGGCTTGCTGAACGAAAACCCGATATCGTCTATATCCTCTTGACTGGTTGCGTTCGGGAACTCCCACAGAACATTGTCGGCCGTTATGGATCCGGCAGCCGATATGTCCAAAGCAAAATAACCTTTGCCCCCTTTTCCCAAACCACCGACCAAAACCGTCTTTAAATCCTCTCCTCCCAGCAGGCCCTTTCCTTTACCCACGGTAGGGGTAAGATCCACATAGTATTTGTGGCGGTAGCCGGGATTTGCAAGCTCTTTAAGGTTTTCAAACACAAAGCTCGGGATATAGGCGAAAATTTCATTTCCCTTTATTTTACCGTCACTATCGGCACTAATTTCAAAGGCGTGCAGCATGCCGTCATTTGCACCCACATATAAAATCCCTTCTTCAAGCACCGGAGAGGAATGTACGATATCTCCCAGTTTTGTTGAACGGAACCGGTAGCCGTCGATTTTTTCACCTTTGATATACCCAACCACATCGCTAAAATCCGGTCCTAATATTGTCCTTTGGCTGTCTGTCAGCTGATTTTCGTCAAATTCAATGCCAAAGCGCCCGTTATAGCTGAGAATGTTCCGTCGATTCCAGGGTTTGAGATTCAAACTCTCAGCGGCAGACCATGCGGGACCATCACCGAGAATTTTACCGGTGTTTGAATCTATACGATATGCCTTGACATCACCGCTCCAGTCACCGGTAAGGTAGCCGGCCTGAAACATGAGGATGTCCTCACCAAGCCCGCCATAGCGTGCATCTCTGTTCATCCAAATCGAGGAAGACGAGCCAAGCCGGTCCAGTACATTGCTTGTGAGCTCGGTTAACGCATTTACCAGTTCCCGGGGGTCTTTAGCAGTCAAAAGCCTACCTCTTCCATTGACCGTGGCGTGAAACAGGTCATCGATAGTTTCTTTCGATTTCGCCTCTATGCTCCCGGGCCAGTTCGGGTAATTGCCGTATGTACGATTTTCTTTGTCTATTTTTTTGAGGTAGTCCAAACTGGCCGGATCAACTTCATAGTTATCAGGGTTCAAATTGCCGCCACCGCCAAAGGCCATCGCGTAAGTGACCATGTGCTGGTGGGGTGCCGTGTCCGATGAACTTCTATGCACCAGTTCCGGATTGTAAACTTGATCCGGAAGACCTTTCCCCGATGGCGCATCCTCCGGGTCCGGTGAGAGATCATTTTCATAATAATACATGGCCACGTCCGCCAGGGTTTCGGACAGGGCATCGGTATAGCGTCTGTCATCGTAATGGGTTTTATCGTCGCCGTCGGCATTGTCTACCCCGAGATCCCTGACATCATAGCTGTAGTAGCCATCCGTCATGATGATGGTAAAGCTTTGTTGACAGGCACCGCCTTCAGCTTCCGTGAAATAAGGAGGATCGTCCCCCGCCACGCTTTTGCCCCTGTAATGAGTCAGATTTTTTGAATTGCTGCTATAGTAGTTTCCGACATCATGAAGACCTTCTCTCAACGGCGTATCCCCTCCCGAGTCACAGGCGTATAATTCTTGAAGCAGGGCAGTGGTCTCATCGTAATAAATGCCGTTTTCCCACAGGCTCACGGGTTTTAGCGGCACAATGATCGTACCGTTGATGCTCAGGATACCAACCCTGACGCCCTTGAGATTTTTGATCACTCCGGCGATGGCACCCTTGGCCATATATTCTCTGCGTCGGTGGTAGGTAAACCAGTTGGCAAAGTTCTGCCGCGCCGTATCATATCCATTTACCCGTATTTCTCCGGGCGGTCGGGTTACCGATCGTACCTTCTTGACCTTTTCCGTCATACCGCTGCCTTCGACTTCCGTGATCGCAAAGTATTTTATCTTCTTTTCATCTCCATCCAGCACAACGAGGTAGATGTCACCGCTTTCTGCTTCCTGGAAATAATGAGCATGTTTAACCTGCAAGGAGGCATCGGGCAGGGCTTCCATTCCAAGGGTGACAGAAAAGGACTCTTCGTCAAGGTCAATGGCAGCCGCGTTTTTCTTAAACGGATGGCGTTTCGGGAATTCCTTGTCGGCAGGCGGAAAGTCCTGATTGCTGGTGCCGGGCCAGGGGTCATAGGTTACCTCCGGATGGTAGTAGGTGACGTTATATTCCGGAGATTGGGATTTCCAGCGCTTCCTGCCGGCCTGTCCCATGTATCGTATGGCATCTGCAAAGCCATTTCCACCGGCAGAGTCAAAAATATAGCAGTACCCATCCTGGTCATCTTCATCAGGATTGGGGAGCGTCCTTCGTAATAATCGGCGGCTAGAACCTCAAAGGTCATGCTCTCCGAGTCGTCCAGTAAGATCATGATGTTGGCGGGCGCAGGCTTGATTTCAGTCATCATGGGTTCATCGGCCAGGTCCATTGCCCCGTGAACAGGACTTGTTGAAAAGAAAACAGCCGTCAAAAAAGTACTTAAAAACACCATTATCAAGCCGGTGTAAAATTGTTCCGAGAACCCGGCAAAGGAATAATTGTGTTGTTTAAGATGTCGCATCATAGGCTTCCTCCGAAATTTGAAGGGTCTGGCCGAAACAGTGAACAGATTGAACGTCGAACATCGAACGTCGAACATCGAATGTCCAATATTGATGACGCTACGCTTTATCTATTTTAAAACAAGCGAACCGCAGCCTGCGACGAGCCCTTCGGTCGTGAGCTCAGGGTCCAACGGCTCAGGGTCCAATGGCTCAGGGTCGAACGACTCAGCCGAATCGAATTTCGAAGGGTAGATTCGCTCGTGCGGCACCAGCGTGTGCACCGCGTGTTGCTCAGTTCTTTTTTAAATAGACAGAATTCATTATTCGATGTTGGACGTTCAATGTTCGATGTTCATTTTTTAGTTAATTCGTCATATGAAACTAGCCAAAGACAAAGTTTCTTTTTCGATTAAACTGGCCGCTTTTCAGGCCAGCGGCGGCGTTCGTATGAAACTTCAATTATTTAGACAGGATTTATTTTGGACTCGTATTTCTATATCCTGTCCATCCAGTTGATCCTGTCAGAAAATAGACTGTCTATGCCGTAATTCGCATTTCTGGCTTGGAAACGCCTATAGGTGCCCATCCACTTAAAGTACTATTTGTGGGAAGGCACTTGCTAATAAACTTTTGCATAACCTATTTTTAGCATGACCAGACCTTTGCTCTTAGATCGGCCGTAAATTGAAAATGTATGTTTGGCGGGTTTGCTCATATCCAGTGAACTGCCTGAAAGGATTCCGTGGTGAACGACCAGGAAATCGGTATTTTGCGGATCAATTACGGATGCCTGGGGGACGACACCCTCCATTTTTGCACTATCCTCCCAGATTGTAAAAACCGTGCTGTCGTTGATAATTTCCTCATCCAGACTCATCCATGGTGGAGGATTTTCCAGCAGGTTTGCGCTGCCTTCCAATAAATCAACAACTTCCATGAGGGCCCCTTCGGCATTGTAAAAACAGCGCTGGTAGACATATTCATTGGCGGCGATGCTGATTTCCGTGATGGCTGTCTTCGAGGCGGCAACACTGATAACTATCAGCAATGCCAGAAGCATGACAGACATTATAATCATCAAGGCGCCTTGTTCGTTTTTCAGAATAGATGTGGTTCTCATCATGGTCTTGATAATCCCTATGTTGCCAAAAAAAACGCCGCTAAGGGCCTAAATACCAAGGTTGCGGCAAATGACCCGGGTGGCATAGGTACGGCTTATAAATTTGTCTTTTCCGGCCGGTTCCCGAACTGTTAAGGAGATTTCAACGGTCTGGATATCATCAAGGCTACTTGTTTCTTCATCATACCTGTCAAAGTATTTAAATGTCAGATCCTTTACATGGTCGATCAAGGATTTGTTAGATCTGGAGTTGCCATCTTTTTGTCTTATCAGCTGATGGTTGTCATTCAATAGATATGCAACATCCTCATTTTGCCCTGTTTCTATTGTTCCGCTGCTATTTGTGTCACACTGAAAACGAATTTTATTCACAGATGCTTCCAGCATCCCAATCTGATTTATTTTAAGTGGATTAAAACCAGCCGTTCGTACACTACGCGTCAGAATGTTGATGCCGGTCCGCGTTACCTGCTGAACCCCTGCTGCAACGTTCTGGGCGGTATAGGCTCGATTCAGGCCTACCATCAGGCTGACCATTGACGCCATTACCATCATCATAATGGCAAGGGCCAATACCAGTTCTATTACGGTAAAGCCGCCGGTCCCGGATGTAATGAGAAAGAAATTTTTCTTCGACCGGATGTGTTTGGATAATTTGACCATCATGCTCCGTTTCCACGGGTAAGTGTTCTCAGGACCACCTCACGGTTTTGTCCCCGTCGATTCCAACTCACAGTCACTTCAATGATTTTGACTGTTTCGGAAAAAGAAGCACTGATGTCGCACACGCGCTCAAAGATCCCGCCCGGATGCTCGGCTTCAAGATCTTCTGAGCACCGGGTTTCCATTTGTTGGAGGGGTAATGTTTTCAAATATTCAATTTTCTCTCTCGCCAGCATCGTTGCAATTGTAATGATGTTGCCCGTAGTATTGTTGCGTGTCGTCGATAGTACCATGCTGCCAACTGCAAGAAATCCAATTGCGAAAATGGCCATGGCGATGAGAACTTCAATCATCGTCCGGCCCTTGCTGTTTTTTGATAATAAATGCTTTTTGCGGTATTTTACCATATCCATTGGTTGCGATTATTCAGTCCTTATACGACCGGTACTACTGACAATGATTTTTTTTACCATCCCCTCCAAGTTTACTAAATAAACTGTACCTGAAGTGGAGGTGCCCCGGCCTTTAAATCGGGTTCTTTTACTGCCGTTACCGGTATCGGTAAAGGTCGTTGCTGAGAGATCTATTCTAATTCCTTTGGGAAGCGATTTCTTGCCAAAAAACTCCTCGCCGGCATCATGCACGCCGATGGTTGCACCGGTATCCCTGAATATTGCATAACTGTTTGCGGTAAAAGTCACAGTGACCGGTCCATTCTCCTGGATGGCCTTTAATTTTGCCAGTTCCAGGCTTCCTTTAAGATTATTTACGGCGCCATTGAGCTTTGCCTTGTTGAGCCAATTCATCAAATTGGGGACTGCAAGAGTCGAGATAAAGCCCATTAAGAAGATGACGATCAGAGCTTCGATTAGTGTAAATCCAGTGTCATTACGCACCGAATCATACCTCCTTTTGTCGCTTCCTGAATCTCTAATGCGCGTAAAAAGTAATGTAATTCCGGGATGCCTGTTTCCCGGCCAACCCGGTTTTAAGAATTATAAACTGGTAGCAAAAAGGATACCAATGAGAAAAAATTTGGTAATTATTTATAAATTTAGATGGTTATAGAAAATTCAGCCGTCTGTGGCGTCTGAAAAATTGAGGATTTCGGGGTGTTTTATGAAGTAAAAGTGAGGTATTTATGAAAAAAATGTAAGAAGACGGATATGGGAAAGCCGGTTGACCCAATGTTGCATAAACAACATTGACTGAATTCGCGAATGATACCTGCTCAATGAAAATCATGAAAATTCCAAGCAACAAAAACCAAATCTCAAACAATAACCAATGACCAAAACTCAAAATTTAAAACAGGGACAATGGTCGCGGACCATCTTTTAAGTGATTGAAATGTTGCGGTTATTGGTCCGCCGGATGGATATAATTTGGAATTTGGGATTTTAGGTTCGTTTTCAGAAAAACAAATTATTTTTATCTGAGTCAGTTAGAGCCAACTTTGATGTTGGCTTGGGTGAAACAACAGCATCTTGTCTACTGAAAGATTTTATGGTAATCAGGTGCATTTATCGGAGGATGGATGTTTTCAGGTATTCAGGAAATATTGGTGCTGGTGGCCATTATTCTGGGGATCTTATTTTTACCCAGAATTTTAAACAGAGGGCAGGAAAAAAGACCGGCTGTCCCCCGGCCGGTTATTGTGATTTCCGGGAAAATGCGACTGGCGATTGCGGCCTCTTTTTTGTGGCCGGCGGTGATGGCAGCTTTTATGCAACCCTGGGAAAAAGACCTTTCCCGTTATCTCTATCTCGGAGTCGGCCCGGTAGCGCTTGTATGGGTAATTTACTGGGTGTTAACCGGATTCCGCAGGAATAAAGGTTAGATAATTCGAGCAAATTGTTAAGCTATCTCTGAATCGTGATGGTGATTATTTGGGTAAGTGGTTTAAATATGGATTTATCCCATATTTGCAAAATAAAAAGAGCTTTTTCAAGTAAATTATGAGGTCAATCCGTATTCCGAAATCATTCTATGTTTCCCTTCAACCCGATTTCCTCTGCAACCTCGCGCATGCCTGCGATGGTATCCGTAATCAGTTCCGGGACCTCCACCCCCAGCATTGACGCCCCTTTTTCGATAATGGATCGATCCACGCCGGCAGCAAACCGCTTGTCTTTCCATTTTTTTTTAACCGATTTGGTTTTAACATCCATCACGCTTTTAGAAGGACGCACCAGGGCGGTTGTCACCACCAGGCCGGTCAATTCATCGATGGCATAAAGTATTTTTTCCAATTCAGTTTCGGGTTTGACATCGACACAAATACCCCAGCCATGGCTGATCACCGCCCGGATGTATTCTTCAGGCCAGTTGTTTTCGCGCAATATTTCTTCCGTCTTTTTGCAGTGTTGATCGGGATATTGTTCATAATCCAGATCGTGAATCAGACCGATAATCCCCCATTTCTCCTCGTCCTCGTTGCGTTTGCGGGCGAAATATCGCATCACCCCCTCCACGGCCAGCGCATGCTTTATCAGGCTTTCGGTTTTGTTATATTTTTTCAGAAGCGCCAGGGCCTCTTCACGGGTCGGAATTTTCTCGCTCATTTGATTGCCTCCGGATAGAATCAGAAATGTCAGCGTCAATTAATCTAATAACTGACTGTAAATAATTAGAAAATTACACAGAATATTATGATATCAACTTCACCTTGTCAAGAAAAGATCCGATACAACACAACAGCTCTGACGCACGAAACGTTCCGTCCTTGTAAATCATTGATCGCGTTGGCGACTCTCAGATATGCGTCAGCACTGTAGATCAGCCGGCAATCCATCAAAAAAAAGATGACAGGTCTCCATATGAGACTTAGATTTTATTAACCGTTTTAAAAAAGACTGAGCAAAGCGATTCCACCCTTCGACATTCTGCGGTTCGATATTCGTTATTCTGCGGTTCGCTGTTCCAACTATGTGTAGTTTCATACGAGGTTTCGGGTGTCAGGGAGTTGAGGTACTAAATCCTGAACACTGACACCTGACACCCTCAGTTTCTTACAACATGTTGTCAGATAAAGGCCGCTAAGAGCCTAACGAAACAAGTTTCTAGAATCGCTTTAAAGCCGTAAACAAAACGATGCTGGTTTCTTGTCGGTTTGAGGCGAAGCTTCGCTATGCTATAAACTATCGCTATTTTTAATCATTGGTAACATTATGACAAAACGGCGTCTATCTTCTTATACCATATCTTGGATTCAGCAGTTATCCGAAATAGACCGTGACACCTGGGATGCTTTGGCAAAGCCTCTGTCAACACCCTTTCTCGAATGGGACTGGCTGCGCCTCATGGAAACATCCGGGAGTGCCACGGCTGAAACAGGCTGGTTGCCGCATCATCTGACGGTGTGGTCCGGGGGAAATCTGGTAGCCGTGGCCCCCATGTATGTCAAAGGCCACAGTGCCGGCGAGTTTGTCTTTGACCACGTGTGGGCCGATGTTGCCGGACGTATGGGAATTAACTATTATCCTAAGCTGGTGGGAATGAGTCCATTTACACCCATGTCCGGTTATCGCTTTTTGATCGCGGCCGGTGAAGATGAGATGGAATTGACAGCGGTAATGGTGGCTGAAATCGATCGATTGTGCCGTCGCTATAACATGTCGGGCAGCAGTTTTCTTTTTGTTGATCCCCAATGGCACCGTGATATGCTCACCCATGGTTTTTCAGGCTGGCGGCATCAAAGTTATGCCTGGAAGAATCAAGGGTATAAAACCTTTGATGATTACCTTACGATTTTTAATTCAAACCAGCGGCGTAATATCAAACGGGAACGCAGGACATTGGAAAAGCAGGGAGTTTTTGTAAAAACATTCAGCGGCAAGGATATCCCCCGCACTTTTTTTTCTCTGATGTATTCTTATTATGAAGGCACCAACAACAAATTCGGCCCCTGGGGATGCAAGTACCTCACCAAACCCTTTTTTGAGGAGTTATACCACCACTACGGCCATCGGTTGCTGTTTGTGGCGGCCTTTGAGGAAAGTGATCCATCGTCCCCTCTCGGGATGTCTCTGCTGGTGACAAAGGGAGATCAATTATACGGTCGTTACTGGGGTTGTGCCAGGCAGGTGAGTTCGCTTCACTTTAACGCCTGTTACTATGCGCCGATTGAGTGGGCCATCGCAAATGGTATTCACCGCTTCGATCCAGGCGCCGGAGGAGCGCACAAAATCCGGCGCGGCTTTACGGCCGTTTCCAATTATAGCCTGCACCGTTTCTACGATCCCGGCCTGCTGCGGATCATGCAAACCCACATTGACGAAATCAACCGGCTGGAACAGGAGCAAATCGACGCCCTTAACTACGAACTGCCATTTGCGCATGGGGGTTCAGAGGTTTCTGGGTTCAGAGGTTCAAAGGTTTAAGGATTCCGTTTAAGTCTTTCTGCAATAAATTTATGAAACTGCTCTGACAGTTCTCGATCCCAATACCCAAAAGTACCGGTTCGTACAGAGACTTCCGTCCAATCAACACTTGAGATAGAGACGCTAATGGTCTGCGGGGAGCCGTTTTTTCTTTCGGTTCGTATGGTTGTCTTCTCACCGTCGGTGGTTTTTTCAAGAATCGGTTGATTGAGATCGGTTAAAATGCTCAAACATACGTTTAGGGTCTTGTCAAATTTGGCATTGTAGTCTCTTTTGAGATCTCCCTTCAGGTAGGTGTAGGTTCCAGCACCCACCCCGGCTCCGATAATCACGGCGGCGCAGCTGACCCACAGCCAAAAACAGGTTAAAATGAAGAGGGCAGCAAATTTTCTGGTCATAGTTTACCTTAGTAGTTTGGTGTTAAAAAAATTGGATTGAAATATTTTCACCATCTTCAATAGTCAATTCCGGCTTGTCCGAGTTCAGACCTCATAATTTACTCTGAAAACAGCTCTTTTTATTTTGCAAATATGGCATAAATCCATATTTACAACCACTTAACCAATCAACTAATCAACCAATCAACAATATCTGGAGTTAGGGAATTCCTCTTAAATCCGGTGGCTCCGGTGGCACTACGACTATATAATTGTCCTTTTCTATTTTAACCCTCGTCTGGTTCCTGGAAGAATACCAGATCCCAACCCGATTGCCGTCCGGATCCAATATCCAGGCCCCCCGTGGCTCGATACTGTATACATGTTCCATCCGGTAAATCAATTGATTCAACAGGGTAGGGTTCAGATCTATGGGTTTCCAGCGGTTGGAACGAAGACTGTATTTATTGCCAATGCCGATGATGCCATAGGGGATTCGCTGAAACCCACTGAAATAATACTGGTGGTCGGCAAGTATCTGCTTATTTTTAAACACCTGGGTGACTTCCTGACTGCTTTGAAGGCGGCCATAGGTCGAGGAACTGCATCCGGATAATACCGCCATCATCAGGGCCAGGATAATATTCAAAGATAGAAACCGGCCTTTTGCTCCGGCGACAATTAAATTATTTTTAAACATAATGTTTCTCCACTGGTACAGGCAATCGTCACTCCGTGAAGGGGTGAGAGCCAATTCTTGCACTCACTATGCTTGCCGACGTATCCCATTCTGAACAATACCTAAACTGAACCCCTCAACCTAGGCAATAATATATTTGTAGCATGGTTACCACAAGTGTCAAGGGAATTGGTGGTCAAGAATAAGAAAATGATGTTTTCAGGTTTCAGGTGTCAAATGTGCTAAATTCTGAAACCTTTATTGACACATCACACGGCAATGCTTACAATTTTTCAAATTTCGCTTGCAGTGCCAAATCTTGTAAACAAAAAAAAGAGGTCGACGAACTTCATGGAAAAGAAACCACTGGAAAAATCGTTATTCCCCAAAATGACGAAATTCGGCAAATGGGCGGTCTTAATTCTGCTGGCCTTTATACTGATCTGGCCCCTTTCGGTAGGGTTGTATTGGACAGTTTACAAAGCCTACACCATACTGGATCAAACCCAGTTTCCCGACCTGGACCCGAATATGAGCGGCTCTTCTGAAAGAAAAGACGTCCGGATTCCGCGGCATCCCCAAAAAGGTGCGATCCTTTCTGCGGCCATTAGAAACCGGCTGGAGCAGGAGATGAACTCCACCTTCGGCTGGTCCATCAACGACCTGATCATTTCTCCCTCCAGCTGGATGGACAACCGGGCCAACAGGCAGCGGGGGACGATCTTTGCCACCCGGATGATGGTCAACTTTTTTTCCACCAATCTGGCCAAATATGGCAAAGTAGATGCGGAAAACGAATATCTATTAGAAGCCCGGGAAAAGTATCTTGTCTTCACTTCCGACAAGTGGTGGTTTCCGTCCAGCGAAAGTCAATACAAAAAGGGTCTCTCCCTGCTCAAACAGTACGAGTCTGAGCTTATCAAGGGAAATACAAACGCGATTTTTAATATGCGTACCGATGATATGTACAACATGCTTGACTTTATTATCAGCAAGCAGTTTTTAGATCAGCCCCTGGGGCTTCTAGTGCAGTCTAATGACGATGTACCCTACACCGAATTGGACAATCGAATTTATTACACCCAGGGTGTCATTCTGGTAATCAGGGATGTATTGCGCGTTTTCATCCATCTTTATCCGGAAGTCACAGAAAAAGGAGGGAAAGAAAATATTCAAATTGCGCTAAAAGAGATTGACCAGATCTGCACCTTTGATCCCCTGATCGTATTGAGAGGGAGACATGATTCCATTATGGCCGATCATCGAGGGAAGGTGGCCCGGTACCTGATTGCCATAAGAGAACGCATTAATGATCTGGCCCAATCCATCAGGAGCTAGCCAAACGTATTTGAAATTCCCTTCAACTTTGAATCAACGTTGATCATTGTTTCGACGCCTCAGGTAATGCGAGTGTTCAGGGGGTTCAAAGTTCTGAGTTCAAGGTTCAAAGGTTGTAATCTGTAAATATTCAATATTCATTCCCGCCATGCCCGGTCCGGGCGATAATTTCTTCCTGATGCTGTTTGTCCAAATCGATGAAATAGTCGCTGTACCCCGCGACCCGAACCAGCAGATCCCGATATTCATCGGGTGCGGCCTGGGCGTTTCGCAGTGTCTGTGAATCGATGATATTAAATTGTATGTGATGGCCATTGAGCCTGAAATAGGCTCGGATGAGGTGGGCAAGTTTTTCAATGCCTTCTTCCCCCGCCACAACATCGGGTAAAAATCTCTGATTGAGCAGGGTGCCGCCGGATTTGATTTGATCCATTTTGCCCAGTGATTTTATCACGGCTGTCGGACCTTTGCGGTCAGCACCATGGGAGGGAGAGGTGCCGTCTGATATGGGCATTGCAGCCATTCGGCCGTTGGCAGAAGCCCCCAGTTTATTACCGAAGTAGATATGGCAGGTGGTGGACAACATATTTAAATGATAGGAAGTGTTTTTGGTATTGGGTTTCCCGTCAATTGACCCATACAGGGAGCTAAAAACCCGCTGCATAATCGAATCTGCATAGTCATCATCGTTGCCATAGAAGGGCGTTTTGTTAAAAAGACGCAGTCGCAGCGGTTCCTGACCTTTAAAATTTTTTTTCAGCGCTCCCATCAATTGTTCCATGGTGAGTTCTTTTTCTTCAAACACGTGTTTTTTAATGGCGGACAGACTGTCGGTTATGGTGCCGATGCCACAGCATTGGATGTAATTGGTGTTGTACCGCGGTCCGGCGTCGTTATAATCTTTCCCCCTGGCAATGCAGTCCTTAATTACCACTGAAAGGAAAGGCGCTGGTGCATAGGTTGCATACATACGCTCGATGTAATTGTTGACCCTGATTTTCAAATCCACAATATATTGAAGCTGCCGATCAAAGGCATTGTAAAGCGCATCAAACTTTTTAAACGCCGCGGGGTTTCCGGTGCGCGGTCCGATCTTCTTGTCGGTCAACGGATCGATCCCGTTGTTCAGCGCCAGCTCAAGGATTTTGGGGACATTGAGATATCCGGTTAAGATATAGGCTTCCTTGCCGAAGCAGCCGGTTTCGATACAACCGCTGCATCCGCCCTGCCGGGCATCTTCCAGCGTTTTAGCGGTTCGCATCTGCTCCATGATAACCTCATCGGTGTTGAACACCGAAGGATACCCGTATCCTTTTCGAATCACCCGGCAAGCGGCTTTCAGAAACCGGTTGGGGGTTTTGTGACTGATCTGAACATTGGCCTGGGGCTGGAGGAGATGTATTTCGTCCAGGACTTCCAGCAGGATGTATGAGACATCATTGACGCCGTCGGCACCATCCCGCGTTAAACCGCCGATGTTGATGTTGGTAAAATCATTGTAAGTTCCGCTTTCCAGGGCGGTGACGCCGACCTTGGGAGGAGCGGGCTGATTGTTGACCTTGACCCAGAAACACCCAATCAGCTCCTTGGCTCTTTGGCGGTCCAGGGATTGTTCTGCCAGGCCCTTTTGATAGAAGGGATAAAGATGCTGATCCAGACGCCCCGGGCTCATGGCATCCCATCCGTTTAATTCGGTGATGGTTGCCAGATGAACGAACCAGTACATCTGAATGGCTTCCCATAAATCCCGCGGTGCACAAGCCGGCACCCGGCGACAGGTTGCGACGATGCGCTCGAGTTCGGTTTTTCTTTGGGGATCGGATTCACCGGTCGCCATTTTTTCTGCCAGCGCGGCATGCCGTTCGGCAAAAATAATGGCGGCATCACAGGAAATGTCCATGGCTCTCAGCTGTTCGGCTTTATCGGCCGCAGCGGGATCGTCCAGATAGTCAAGTTTTGCCAGATGTTCGGCAATCTGAGCTTTAAAATCCAATAAACCCTTTTCATAGATGGCACCGTCCAGGGTGGTGTGACCGGGGGCGCGCTGCTCCATAAATTCGGTAAACATACCGGCTGCATAGGCCGCCTGCCACTGGGCTGGAATATGGCTGAAGACTCTGTCTCGCATGGATCGGCCTTTCCAGTAAGGGATGACATCTCTTTTATAAAGCTCGATATCTTCATCGGAAACTGCATAACGGGTCATTTTTCTGGAGTTTAAGATCTCAAGATCCTGCTCCGAGTGGCAGTTGAGCTCCGGGAAAGTGGGTACCGCTTTGGGGTACGGGCCCCGTTCCCCCACAATCAGCTCGTCATCGCCGATGTAGAGGGTCTTTTTTTGACAAAGATTTTTAAAATTCAACGCCCTGAGCACCGGTATGGAATATTTGCCATGGTTTTCTCTATAAAACTGTGTCACCAGCACCGCACGCTCCACCGAGATGCCGGGTTGAGCCTCAAAGCTTTCTTTTCGAAGTCTGGCTACTCTTGGGGTCACTGATTCAGCCTCCTATTTTAACCTGTAAATCGTATTTCTCCAATTGTCCGGCAATGGACTCAAGATGGTCCCGCGCCGGTCGCGCGATATCCACTGCACCATAGTTCAGGCCGAGACTTTTGTACTTGGCCGCGGCCGTACGGTGATACGGTAAGATATTCACCTGGTTGACACCGGCAAGTGAGGATAGAAAAGCGCCTGTCCGCTCGATATTTTCCCTATCATCGTTAATCCCGGGTATCAGCGGTAGGCGTATGATGATCCTGGCCCCCTGCCGGCTCAGGCATTTGAGGTTGGTCAGGATCATTTCGTTGGGCACTCCCGTGTATCTGTAATGTTTTTCAGAATCCATATGCTTTAAATCATAAAGGAAAAGCTCCACATGGGTTGCCACGTTCAGCAGCGTTCGGGTATCGGCATATCCGCAGGTATCAACCGTGCGGTGTAGATCCAGATCACCGCAGGCCTTCAAAAGTCCCATTAGAAAAGACGGTTGCATCAAGGGCTCTCCGCCGGAAAAGGTAACACCTCCACTGGATTCATCATAAAACAGCGTATCTTTGGTAATTTCAGCCATAACATCTTCAATCGACATGGTTTTTCCAATAAATTCCACGGCCTCCGCGGGGCATACCCGGGCACAGGTTTTACAATAAACGCAGTTGGCTGCTTCCCATTTCAGTTGGTTTTCAGCAGCGGTAATCGCATTGTTTAAACAAGCTTTTATACATTCCATACAGCCGATACAGCGTTCTTCACGATACAAGCGCTGAGTTGTTCCGCTCAGGCTCTCAGGGTTGTGGCACCAGTGACATGACAGGGGACAGCCCTTGAAAAAGATGGTGGTTCGGATGCCCGGACCATCGTGGATGGCATATTTTTTTATGTCGAATATTTCTCCGGTCTGCATAGAGAGCGGTTCCCGGTTGGGGTTCAAAGGTTACAATCGATGGACACTGCTTACCCTATTGATCAAGATCCGGAATAAGGTAGCGTTCTTAGATCGTTATCCGTATAATGCAATTCAAAATGGTCACTGTCAATTTTTTTGTGTACCTTTCGCTGACTTCTTTAACTGATTCCCAGCTCCTTGCTGAATACACGACGTTCTTCTTTTGTAAGTTTCAATAAGGCCTTTCGATCCTTCTTTTTGAAGTAATCAATGCCGGTTTGCAGGAACCGCAGGGCAACTCTGACTTCCACCCGCTTCCCGACGACATTTCTCAGGGATTGCAGAATACGGTCAAAGCGTTTTGGGCTGATCCTCTCATTCCTTTTTAGCAGTGCGAAAATGGTGAGCGGTAGCGACTCCTCGAATCGTTGTATATAAACCGGATCATATGATCCGATGATATCAAGAGCCGCTTTGAGATAGCGCTCAAAAGATGCAGTTGGGGCGTGTTCGAAAAGGGAAAGGCAGCTTTCAAAAAACGATTGCGTTATCGTATTGCCGAAAGGTGTTTTGCTCATTCGATCAGACTCTATTGCAAAAGGAAGCCGGGTCAGTGCATCCTCGGTTTTTCCGAGCGCAATCAAGGCGCTTATAATATTGAAATGGGGCCAGACAGCATAAGGATCGGTTTGCAGGGCTTCTTCGTAATCAGCGATTGCCTCCATATATTCACCCCGTTCGCGTCTTGCTTCCCCTCGACGGTTCAGAAGATGATCTCTATCAGCGCCATATCGTTCAGCTGTTTTAAACGCCAGAGCCGCTTCATCAACTTGTCCCTGCTTATCTAAAAATATACTTAAACTTACCCATGTATTTGCACTGGCCGGGTCCAGCTCCAGCGCCTTGCGGAACATAGCCTCAGCCTCTTTCGTACGTCCTAAACTTTCCAGCGCCGTTCCGCACAGACTCCAGCCGATTGCATAATCCGGACGTATCTCGTTGAGTGCTTGAAAATGAGCCAACGCTTCTTCGTACCTGCCGGTATTGAATTCCAGAATGCCGAGACCCTGCAGGATTCCTGCGTTCTTTGGCTCCAGCTCCAGCGCCCTGCGGTACATAGCCTCAGCCTCTTTCGTACGTTCTAGCCTTTCCAGTGCCTTTCCGCACAGCTTCCAGCCGTCCGCATAATCCGAATGTTTCTGGTTCAAAATCTCGAACTGTTTGAGTGCCTTGTTATATTCAGAGCCATTATAGTAGACGATCCCTATACTTGCCAGAGCTCGCGGATTGTCAGGCATCAATTCGTTCGCACGAAGAGCGTGATTTAAGGCATCATCTTTTGCCTCTGGATTTCGAGACAAAACTCTAGCAAGTAGGATGTGGGCATCCGGATCATCCGCATTTCTTTTAAGTGCTTCCATTGCCTGAACGGCAGCCTTTTCTGTATCCCCCAACTCCTCATGGGCGATGGCTTCGGCCCGAAGGATGAAGGCGTCCTTTTTCTCCCCCAGATATTTGGACATTTGTAAAATCTCTCGATACGCATGTAATTGCATCATCTCCTGGAATAGAGAATGTAACTCATCTGTTTCGGTTTCGCGCAGTCCTGATCCCATAGAGTCGATTGCTAATTCAGGGTGATAAAGAGATAGTGCCCGGGAATAGAGCGCGGCCTCCTCGGCAAAGGGAATATGACCTTCCTCGCCCAGCTTATTGGCAAGGAGTGAGCAACCGCGATATCGAAGCTGCAACTCTTCTCCCGTGTAAAGGTTTCCCAGGAAGTCGACAAACAGGCGTACCGGTGCCCCCTCCTGCTCCAATTCCGCTTCCTGGCAGATGCGGAACAGCGTTTCGGCGATTTCATAGTAAGATTCCCTGCCCTGCACAATCCTGCTCACGAAATTCTTATTTAAAAGATCCTTCATCTGACTGGAAACGGTATTCGGGGCAGCCAGACAGGCGCGGGCGATGTCTTTGACGTTGCAGGGATTCCGTTGCAGGCTGAGAAACTGTACAATTTTCTGCTGTTGGGCCGACAGACTTCGCATTTGCTCCTGGTAGAAGGGCTTCAAAGGATCCAAAGCCTGAATAAATAGATCGCTGAGTTTTGCGACCGAGTCGGATGTCAGAAATTCGAAAAAAACGACAAGAAGGCGGTGATTACCTCCTGTGAACTCATATATAGCCCGCATCCGGCCTCGACCCTGAGCGGTATTCAAAAAAGATACGACTCCCTGATTCTCATAGGCAGAAGCGATGTCCATCAGGAAGGCCATTGCCTCATCCAAGGTGAGTCTGCGAAGGTGTATCACCTTGAAGAAGCTGTAAAAAGGAGCATCCAAATCCTTGATACTTTCGGCGAGAGCCTGCGAAGATGCGAAGATCATGAAACGAGGGTAATGCTGAACAAGGTCACGCAATGCTTGTTGGCCTTTAAGTCCGAATCCTTTGATTTTGTCGAATGTAATGCTGAGGTTTTCCATAATAATGAGAATGTCTTTGCTCCCAGCGGCCCGCAGCAGGAGTTGAACGGCTCGAGTTTCCTGCATATCAGGGGGAAGGTCGTAGATCTCTTCCAAGCCTTTGGCGAGTTCATTTTGCTCCGGGTACCACCTTAAAATCGCACGCAGCAGGCGGACCACGAAATCCAAAAAGGACGCCACACCCAGTTCGTCTTCAAGCAGATAGATAATCAGGAGGAGGTTCTTTAATTCCTCCTGCGGCCAAAGTCGATTGTGCAAAACACGGAGAACATGGGTTTTCCCGCTGCCTCGAAATCCTATGATAAGGCGTTGGTGTTTGTTCGGCCCGCCGACCCCGTCAATTACCAGCTCTTCCAGCCGGTCTACGAGTTCCCGGCGTCCTGCCAAGGTTTTTTCCAGTATTTCCGGATCCGACCAGCCTGGCGAAAAGGATTGGAGCGTTCTTATGCTTGAAGATTTATCCATGATGTTACCCCTTATTGATTCTCCACCACTTTCTCATAATTTCATACCTGAAACGATAGCGTCTCTCACCCGTTGATGTATCCCTGACGATGTAATTGTCGTCAAGAAGCAATTCGAGTGTTGACAAAACTTCATCATCGTACTCGACGGTCATTTGTGAGCGAACATCATCAATGATTACCCCCTCAGAGACAAAGCTTTCTTCATGGGAAAGCATCTTCAGAATAATCGACGCACGATGGTCGGCTTGGAGGCTGGCATAATAGGTTTCAATCCGTTCGGCTGCGTTGTTGAACCACTGTATTTCCCGGTCGTCCATCATAGCCCTTATCTCTGCGTCAATGTCATCAGGCGAAACTTCCCGCCGTTTTGAATCCTGAAACCTTTCGCATACATACTGGATATACAGAGGAAGACCATCGGTTGCCTCAAACATCCGCCGATCAAATTCGGCTTGATCGTTTCTTATTATTCCTTCCTCAGCCAGGTATTTGACACACATTAATTTTACGTCCTCCTCGGTCATACCGGAAAGCACTTTTTGCGACATGTCATTGACTGGATTGCCCTTGTATTCGTGGTCGGACTTCAGCTGCTGCAATATTAAATGCAACCCGATGGACCCGGACATTAAGAAGCGAATCTGGTCTGAAGGCTCATATTTCTGCCGAATTTCTCGAAGGGCGTCTAGAAATTCCATACCCAATGGTCCTCCATGATCTTTAATAATGTTGGAGATCATCATTGGGAACTCATCAATTACGATAAGGATTCGATTCCCGGTATTTTCGGAAATATCGGAAAAAAGTGCATTGAGGAGGCTTTTCCAGTCTGTTCGAAGTTGCGGGAGTTTCCAACCGCTGATTTCCGCGCCGGCCAGAGTCCTATAGGCAGATCTAATTCTTCCTAACCAAATACCTTTATCGCTTCGAGCTTCAAGTCGATTGGCTTCTGAAAATATTTTTCCCACACAATCAATGGGATGCCGATCGGACTCTACCCAGCAGAAAAGTGGCAGCCATCCGTTTCTGGGAATCTCGTACATCTTTCTTAGAACACATGTTTTGCCGACACGACGCTCGGCTGTAAGGACAACGCTCCTTTTCTCCAATCGTGTCCAAATGTCAGCAATTTCTTTCTTCCGGCCTATTATGGCTTCCCCCGTGACTGTTCCGCCAGGATTAGCTTTCATTTAATGCTTCCTATTGGTGTGAATAATATCGCGCGTTAGATATGACGTGCGTTAAATTAAACGTGTTATAGTAATTGATTGGTCCGCTGTCAATACCAAATTAAGGTTTGCCAATTTATGCTTACGCCATTTTTATATAAACCACTCGTTTTAATTTTGTTTTTAGCTGTTTGAGGAGTTTCCCGCCAAACCGAATGGCCTCTCTGTATTTGGTTTTGGAAGCCTATGGCGAGCCTGTTTTTCTCAGCGAATGTGCTTTAAAAACAACGTGCGTTATAATTATCGTACGTCAAATTATCCGTATTTAATTCGTGGGAAGTGATCTATTGAATAATTTTAAGATCAGTGTCAGGGTAAAATGCCCTCGTTTAGTTCACCGGGTAAAAACAGCCACAGAGTAAGGGATGAAAAAGCTTTACACGGTTGCAAATTGAGTTTTATCATGTGAAGTTAGAGCAAATCAAAAGGTCGGGGAAAGGAGAAATTTTAAAATGGAAAAAATCAATATATCCGTGGAAAATCTGTCCATCGAGGCCGAGATGTTTGAAACGCCAACGGCCCAAAAGATGATTGAAGCGCTGCCGCTTGAAGGCTCGGTGAGCGTTTGGGGGGAGGAAATTTATTTTAATATTAAACTGCACCTCGAATTGGAGCCGGATTCGGGTGAAGATGTCGCAGTGGGAGCACTGGCATACTGGCCGGCCGGTCCGGCATTTTGTATCTTTTTCGGTCCCACTCCGGTCAGTGTCGGTGATCAACCCCGGGCATACAGTCCTGTTAATGTTTTCGGCCGTGTATCGGGAGATAGCGGGCAATTCAAGACAATATCGGATGGGGCGGTGATTAAAATAACCCGTGCGGAATCATAAAAAAAGGCTTTCTTTCGTTTTTTATTCTTGCATAAATTGGAATATTGCTGCATAAATTTTGTGTAACCGTTCACCTCAAACCTTCAGTTTCTTACAACATGTTGTAAAAAACTGAAGGTTTCAGGTGTCAGTGTTCAGGTTTCAGCAATTATTTGTAATTTGGTGCTTGTAATTTGTTATTTCTCTCCGAGCCGTAGGTTCGAATCTACGAGCCGGAGGCCGGTTTGTCCGGATTAGGCCTAATAAAGCGGGATGTCGCATCTCGTTTACTGGATGGAACTATGCAAATTGTTACGAATACCGGAGCCTTATCGCCTTGGGAACCTGGCATATTCAGTCTGGTGCTCTACAGCATTTTGATCATGGTGGTAATTGCGGCAATGCTGTTTATCGCTTCCTGGTTCGGTGAGAAAAAACCAAGTACCGAAAAATTGAGACCCTATGAGAGCGGTGTCATTCCCACCGGGAGTGCTCGTCTGTGGTATCCGGTTCCTTTTTATCTGGTTGCCATCTTTTTTCTGATTTTTGATGTGGAGGGGGCCTATATCTTTTCATGGGCCATTGCCTGGGAAAACCTGGGCTGGCCGGGTTGGCTTCAGATATCCTTTTTCATTGGGGTGCTGATTCTGGGCCTTGTATATATTTGGAAAAAAGGAGGGCTTGAGTGGGGGCCGACGGGCAAAAAAAGCTGAACGAACGACTGCTCAACAATGCGGATCTCGTCATCAATTGGGCCCGCAAATACAGTCTGTGGCCCATGTTTTTCGGGCTTTCCTGCTGTTTTGTAGAGGAAGTCACCGCCCTCACCCCCCGTTATGATATGGCCCGCTTCGGGGCGGAGGTTTTGCGCGCTTCACCGCGTCAGGCGGATCTATTGATTATTGCCGGGACCGTTTTTAAAAAGATTGCACCGGTGGTCTTGAGGCTTTACGAGCAAATGGCGGAACCCAAGTGGGTAATTTCCATGGGATCCTGCTCCAACTGCGGTGGTATGTACGACGTTTACAGTGTGGTTCAGGGGGTAGATCAAATCCTGCCGGTCGATGTTTATATCCCGGGCTGTCCCCCGCGACCGGAGGCGGTATTGCAGGGTTTGGTCATGCTCCAGGACAAAATCACCTCTGAAGAAAAACCTATCCGCACTATTGTTCATCTTGAAGGGGGCACCCAGGGCACCCAAAAACCCATTCAAGTGGACGGTCAAACCAAATCGCGGGATCCGCGCGGCCCGGGCATGGAGGGCACGGCTATCCGGGGAACATCAGCAGTTCCACCTGAATTCCGGGAAAGCCGCTCGGATCTGATGTGGACCCCGCCCCCGGGGCAAATCGAGTTGAATGAAAACGATAAAACCCTTAGCCAAATTATCAAGGAAAAGTTTGCTGATGCCGTTCAACAGACACCGCATAGCTCGGATATGATCACACTCCAGGTATCGGAAGACCGCATAAAAGATGTTTTACGTTTTCTCAAATCAGAGACAACCCAAAAGTTTCAGCGCCTGGAGGATTTGACCGTCATCGATGAGTCTGCTCGGCGCAAGCGGGAGTCCTACCCGGATTTTACCCTGATCTACCATCTTTTGTCTTTTGAACCGGCCGGTCGGCTGCGACTGAAAGTGCCGCTTTACGGCAAAAATCCGGTCTGCCACAGTGTGACGGATATCTGGCCTTCGGCCAACTGGTATGAGCGGGAAGTCTACGACATGTTCGGGGTGCGCTTTGAAGGTCACCCGAACCTGCAGCGTATTATTATGCCCCATGACTGGGAGGGCCATCCGCTAAGAAAGAGTTATCCGGGCCGGGCGACTCAGATGCCCCCTTACACCCATGCCGACGCGCAAAAAAACCAGCCGCTGGATGGGGGTTTTTATGTTGAAAAGGCGCAAAAAGAACACAGGCTTGTGTTGAATATCGGTCCTCATCATGTCGGCACTCACGGATTGATTCGTTATATAGCAGCCCTTGATGGTGAAGAGATTACCGACCTGAAAATGGAGATCGGTTATCACCACCGGGGGGTAGAAAAAATCAGCGAACGACAGACCTGGCACCAGTTTATCCCCTATACCGATCGCGTCGATTACCTGGCCGGTGCCGCCAACAACCTTCCTTATGTTATGGCGGTGGAAACCCTGGCGGCTATCACGGTACCCGAACGCGCCCAGGTAATCCGGGTGATGCTCAGCGAATTTTTCCGGCTGAGTAATCATCTGGTGTGGTTTGGCACCTATGCCCATGATGTCGGAGCCATGGCGCCCAATTTTTATGTGTTTCGCGAACGTGAGATGATTATGGACATTGTGGAGCTTATCACCGGGGGGCGGCTGCATCCTTCATGGTTCAGACTGGGCGGGGTGGCCGCCGACCTGCCGGATGGCTGGAAGGCGGCGGTGGACGGGTTCGTCAAGATATTTCCCCGGCGACTCGACGAATATGAGGCTTTAATCCGCAAAAATCCCATTTTCAAAGCGCGAACCCAGGGAATCGGCCGGCTTACACTTAAAGATGCCATGGAGTGGGGAGTCACCGGACCCAATCTGAGAGCCTGCGGCCTGCAATGGGATTTGCGCAAAGCGTTTCCATATTGCGGTTATGAAAATTTTGATTTTGAGGTCCCTACGGCCACGGAAGGGGATTGTTATGCCCGCTATCTGGTGCGGGTAGAAGAAATGCGCCAGAGCCTGGGGATTATCAAGCAAGCCGCTGACAACATGCCTGGCGGGCGCTGTATCACCGATGATTACCGTTACGTTATTCCGCAACGCAAGGACATGCTAAACGATATCGAAAGCCTGATTCATCACTTTGTCAACGTGACCCGCGGTCCCAAAATTCCTTCCGGCGAGGCCTATGCCGCCTGTGAGATTCCAAGGGGTGAACAAGGGTATTATGTGACCAGCGACGGCCTCGGCTACTCTTACCGCACCCGCATTCGGGGACCGGGATTTGCCAACGTGCAGGTGATACCGCTGATGGCGGTGGGAGAAACCATCGCCGATTTGATCGCTATCATCGGTTCTTTTGACTACATTATGCCGGATATTGATAGGTAGGTATGACCCTTTCAAGTGGCGTTCGTACAAGTTTTTCTTTATTATTTTAAGGTTGTCAGAAAAATTCGAAATTAGAAGCACGAAATCCGAAACAAAGCCTAAATTCGAATGTTCCAATGACCAAAATAACAGCTGTATCTTGCAATATTCGTATAATTTTTCCGTTTGGGTCATTTGAATTTTGGTAATTCGAGTTTGTTTCGTATTTCGATATTCGTATTTATTTTTTCCGATATCCAAGGTTTAACAATTTATGCTTCCGGACGATCTTAAAAATTCGCTTGTTGAACATATCAACAGGGTCGACCATCCCAGAGAGCTGGTGGTGGATGTCATGTTTGCAATCCAGGATTTTTATGGCTACCTGACGGACGAGGGCGTGGAAGAAACAGCTCAACTCCTGAAAATGTCACCGTTGGAAGTGGAGCAGCTTGCCACATTTTATACCTTTATTTACCGTGAACCGGTTGGAAAATATGTAATCCATGTTTGTGACAGCGTGGTTTGCTGGATGGACGGCTATGAATCGATAAAAGACTATCTTTGTAAAACCCTGAAATTTCAGGCCGGTGAAACAACACCGGATGGATTGTTTACCCTGCTGCCGGTTTGCTGTGTCGGGTATTGTGATCGGTCGCCTGCGATGCTGATCAATAAAAAAGTTTATGGCAACCTGACACCGGATAAGATTGATGGAATTTTGAAAAAACTAAGACAGGACGCTTAGTGACAAAATGAGCTAAAATTTGAAATGAACTAAAATGAGCTAAAATTTTGGCATTCTGTCAATTTTATAAAATGAGATAGAGCGCAGCGTTCCTTAATTTTAGGCATTTTAGCTCAATTTAGGCACTTTAGGCATTTTACATGTACCAACAGGTTCTCTTGCAAAATCGCAAACCGGACCGGATTGCCACGCTGGAAGAATACCGGCAAAGCGGTGGCTACCGGGCACTGGCTGATGTGCTCAGAGACTACTCTTACAAAGATGTTCGGCAAACGATTATGGATGCCAGTTTACTCGGCCGGGGTGGGGCTGCGTTTCCGGCCGGTATGAAGCTGATGTCGGTAGCCGAGGATGCACCCTTTCCACGCTATATTGTTTGCAATGCCGATGAAATGGAACCCGGTACGTTTAAAGATCGTGTGCTGATCCATGCGGATCCGCACCAGATTATAGAAGGCATCATCATTGCGGGTTATGCGGCCTTGGCGGAAAAGGGTATTGTTTTTATCCGGCCGGAGTACGAAAATGGGGCCAGAATTCTGGAAAGAGAAATTGCGCTTGCTAAAAATGAAGGTTTCCTGGGTCAAAACATCCTGGGCAGCGATTACTCCCTTGATATTGTCGTCCATCGCAGCGCAGGCCGTTACATTTGCGGCGAAGTCACTGCTCAGCTGAACGCGTTGATGGGAAAACGACCCAATCCTCAACAGCCGCCGCCGTATCCCACGGCCAAAGGGCTGTGGGGCAAGCCCACCGTGGTTTCGAATGTTGAAACCTTTGCCTGTATACCTCATATTATCCGCAACGGTGAGAAGTGGTTTAAAGATCTTGCTTTAACCGAAACCGGTGCCGGCACGAAGGTCTTTTGTATCAGCGGCAAGGTGAATTCGCCGGGTTGTTATGAACTGCCCATGGGGGTCCGATTGAGTGAAATCATCGAAGAACATGCCGGTGGGATGCGCGACGGTGCGCAATTTAAAGCATGTCTGCCCGGCGGGGCCTCCACCTGTTTTTTGCCCAAAGAGCACTATGATGTTGAAATGGATTTTCAATCACTGCGCGATATCGGCAACCGGCTCGGCACCGGCGCCATTATGGTATTCGATCATAAAACCTGTCTGGTGGGAGCTACTGTAAATTTAATTGAGTTTTTTGCGCGGGAATCCTGCGGCTGGTGCACGCCCTGTCGGGAAGGACTGCCCTACATTCTGGATCTGCTGAAACGGATTGAACGCGGTGAAGGTAAAGAATCATATATCTCCATGCTCGAGCGCATGTGCAAGCATTTATGGAATGCTTATTGTGCATTCGCCCCCGGCGCGGTGGCTCCGGTTGAAAGCCTGCTGAAGTATTTTGCAGATGAAGTTCGGGAACATATCAGCTTGAAGAAATGCCCGTTTAAATAAGGTTGAGAATTAATAAGTTGGTTGGAAATCAAACGATACCTGGAAAAAGGAGAAATCCGAAAAACTAAATCCGAAATCCGAAGCAAATTCAAAATTCAAAATTTCTAATGTTCTAAACCGTTAGCGGAATTGTTATATGGAGATATGAAAGCTGGCATTTTGTTTAGTATTTTTGTCATTTAGTATTCGGATTTGTTTCGAATTTCGAATTTTTAATGCAAAAGCTAATAAGAATTTAGTAGATTCTGCTTACTGATTTTATAAACGAAATCGCTTATGCCCAAACTTGTCATTGACGACCAGGAAATAGAGGTTGCACCCGGAACCAAGGTAATTGAGGCCGCAGCACAGCTAGGCATCATGATCCCCCGGTTTTGCTATCATCCGGCGTTGGGATCGGTGGGTGCTTGTCGGGTGTGTGCCGTTAAATTTTTGCAGGGACCTCTTAAAGGGGTGCAGATGAGCTGCATGATCGAGGCCAAGGACGACATGGTGGTGTCCACCACAGACCGTGAGGCGGTGGACTTTCGCAAACATGTCATTGAATGGCTGATGCTCAACCATCCCCATGATTGCCCGGTTTGCGACGAAGGTGGCCAGTGCTTGCTCCAGGACATGACGGTCTCCGGCGGACATGGTATCAGAAGATATCCCGGCAATAAGCGGACGTATCCGGATCAGTACCTGGGCCCTTTGGTTCAGCATGAG
>PVMK01169076.1_pt1 | contig 36613 bp, 37 predicted proteins | sample 1853481 | NCBI WGS metagenome assembly PVMK01 (sample SAMN08533507, study PRJNA380276) | Marine sediment metagenome, whole genome shotgun sequencing project. | reverse complement strand
GGTTGAACTCACTGAGAGTCACACGGTGACCCCACTATGCAAAGGACCCACCCCCAATTTCCACCACTTCACGGGACACAAACTCTCGAGATCGCCGAATCGACATGGAATCGTTGGCGGAACCAGTACGGCGGGATGAAGGCCGATGGCGCGAAGTGGCTCCGAGAGCTCGGAGCCGAACTGGACAAGGCGATGCTGAGGGAGTTGGCTGAGGGAAAATGGTGACCCCGGGTCGTCGTCGCCGTGCCGTTACGGTGCTGGTGGAACGGTTCGGGGTATCTGAGCGTCGGGCATGTCGGGTAGTCGGTCAGCATCGTTCCACCCAACGACGGAGACTGAGACCGGAACCGCAAGCTGATGTGAAGCTGCGTAGGAGGCTGCGCCGGTTTGCACGGAAACATCCTCGTATGGGGTGGCGCAAAGCTCACACCGTGGTGCGTCGTGAGGGTTACTGCGTGAACCACAAGAAGCTGCGCAGGCTGTGGAAAGAGGAGGGTCTACGCCGACCGCCACCGTCGAAGAACAAGAAACATCGACCCGGTGGCCTCGACGGCACCCTGCTGCGTGCTGCCTATCGGAATCATGTGTGGGGACTCGATTTCGAGTTCGACGAAACCGCAGACCTCCGGCGCCTGAAACTGTTGAACATCGTTGACGAACACACCAGAGAAGCCCTCGCAATGGACGTTGATCGCTCCATCACGGGTGACGACGTCGTTTCGACCTTGGACCGTCTCGTCGCCCAGCGGGGCACCCCCAAGTTCATCCGGATGGACAACGGACCCGAAATGATCGCCTGGGTACTGAGAGACTGGTGCCGCCTGCGAGGCCTTGGCACGATCTACATCGAACCCGGGTCCCCGTGGCAGAACCCGTGGGTCGAATCGTTCAACGGCAGGGCAAGAGACGAACTATTGAACATCACCGAGTTTGGATCCCTCACCGAAGCACGCATCCTGATCGAAGACTGGAGGAACGAATACAACACCTGGCGGCCACACAGCAGCCTCGGAGGGCTCACCCCAACCGAGTACGCTGACAAATGCGAACACCAACACCAACCTGCACACCCATAACAGTTGGACCCACTACCGGGGCCCCGTCAGTGCCGGTAGACATCTCCTTTAGCCAGTGGCACAGCATTATCTACGTCGGTGCGGACGCCATCTACATAAGAGGAGCCGGGGCGGGAACAGATACCAACCACTACTGGATCGGCACCTTCGAACCCTGATGGCATCTCGACCCGCACATAACGGCTGCAAGTTCTGTTCTCAACCGACGCTGTGCCATCCAATCAAGCAAGTGAGTGCATCCACGACGGCCTGGTAACCCTTGTGGTTAAGCTTTCGACACGCCCTCGTAGCTCAGGGGATAGAGCACCGGTTTCCTAAACCGGGTGTCGCTGGTTCGATTCCAGCCGAGGGCGCTAGAAGTATTGTCTGCAGGGCGGCAAACTGCCGGGCGATCCACTATCGCTGCGGAGCAACGGCCCGGCGAGATACAGTGTGTGGACTCCATGCTGCCATGAGAGCAACGGCTCCCAACGACGCGACAGCAGCTATCCACCAAACCGACGTGTAGCTGCCGGTCGAATCGACCAACCGCCCGAATAGGGGTGGGTCCGCTCCGAATCCGACGAGGAATCCGAACATCACGATCCCGGACGCTCGTCCGGCACCTGAAGGTCCGGCAATCACGATGATGCTGAGCATCCCGATGGAATTCCAGGATAAAGATCCAACCGCGATGGGCACGGCTGCCAACCACACGAACCACCGCACACCAGCATTGGCGACGAGAAGGCACACCGACGCACCAACCTTGATGACAGCCATGGTGAGCAGCGGTCGCCGGAAGTCCGAGCGCTGCGACAGCCCCACCAACCACAAGAGATCTGCCAAGTTCCTCCTGGGCGAAGCGCACGAACATGAAAGTGGCCTACCCGGCAAAGCCGAACAACAAACCATATGCAGCTATCCACCACGTATCCAGGGGAACGCCAGGCGTCGCGAATCCCAGACTCTGTCTGATCGGCCCCCGCCCTGGAAGATCGCAGAATGACACCATCGGCCGTCGCGACCCCAACGGCCATGAGCGCGAGAACGACATAGGTGGTTGCGCGCCCCAGGACGATCGCAAGTGAAGGAATCAACAGACCACCCACGAAGAGGAACGCCGGCACACCTGACTGTTTGATTCCCGTCGTCAGTCCCTGAGCACCTGGCGAGAGTTCGATGGCGATGAGCTTGTTCGTTGCAGGATTGGCGCCAGCCTGGGCAACAGCTCCGAACAGCGAGCCAATGATCAGAACTCCGAGGGATCAAGCAATTCCATAGAGAACAGAGCTGGCTGCCGAGACGCACGCAACGGTGATCAGGGCGGTCCTGCCACCGAATCGGTCGGTGGATCGGCCAAGGAGCGGCGAGATCACTGCAGCTCCAACGGCGCTCACGGCAAAGACTGTGCCAAGCTTCAAACCGCTGATACCCAGGTCAGCCATGATCACCGGAGCAAGAATTCCGAGAGAGAGCGCACCAAAGGTGGCAATGCCCACAACGGAGAAGAGCACGCCGGTGAATAGGGATCGGCCTCGTGAATTCGTGACATCCATGAAGCGAGTATCGCAGTTGGCGAACGCCTCGGTTTACGGACGGCCGGGAGCATCCAACTGTCCACGGGCAGTCGATCGTACGACGAGACGTTGCTCATCGATTATCGATTAACATGGGACGGACGCCTCTCCCCGTGTCGACTCCTGGGAGTGACATAGGGCGATACGTCCGAACGGGGTTCGCCTGAAGCGCCCATGCTTTCTGAGGAGGCCGAATGAAGTCGTACCGTATCGCGATGATTCCCGGAGACGGGGTTGGCGCCGAGGTTTCGAATGAGGCAGCACGTGTCCTTGATGTCGCCGCAGACATTGGGGACATCGACATCAGCACCGAGTATTTCGACTGGTCGTGTGATCGCTACCTCGAGACCGGCGAAATGATGCCAGACAACGCGCTCGACACCCTCAGCGGATTCGATGCCATCTTCCTTGGCTGCATCGGTGACGCGAGCAAGGTCGAAGATCATATATCGCTTCAGATGCTGCTCACGATCCGCAAGGGCTTCGATCAGTATGTGAATCTTCGACCCATCAAGCTCTATGCCGGGGTCACCTCTCTCATCACGACCGCCACGCCAGAGACCGTGGACATGCTCGTCGTCCGGGAGAACACCGAGGGCGAATACGCGGCCAACGGTGGATTCTTCAAGCGCGGAACGCCCGACGCCTTTGCTCTTCAGACCGGAATCTTCACGTGGAAAGGTTGCGAGCGACTGATCCGATACGGATTCGAAGCTGCACGCAAGCGGCGGAAGATCGATTCATCGACAGCTCTCGGGCGAGTCACGAACTGCACGAAGTCGAATGCGCTCAACTACTCAATGGTGTTGTGGGATGAAGCCTTCGGTGCCGTCGCTCAGGACTTCCCAGATGTTGAGACCGACATGGCGCTTGTCGATGCCTTGACAATGTGGTTTATCAAGAATCCAGATTGGTTCGATGTCGTCGTCGCATCCAATCTGTTCGGCGACATCATCACCGACCTCGGGGCCATGCTCCAAGGGGGTATGGGCTTCGCAGCGGGCGGTAACATCAATCCTGAAGGAGACTACCCATCGATGTTTGAACCGATCCACGGATCGGCTCCGAAGTACACCGGCCAGCGAGTCGTCAATCCGATAGCATCGATCGAAGCAGTCCGAATGATGCTCGATCATCTCGGAGAAATGGATGCGGCCAGTCGAATCGAAGCTGCGGTCGCCGACATACTCGGAGCCGGAGAGATCCGCACCAAGGACATGGGCGGGTCTCATTCGACTGTTGACATGGGGTCTGCTGTCGCTGCTGCGATGCAGGCGTCCGTCTGAAGGAAAGCGAGACTCAGCAATGAGCAAAGTAAAGGTCGGAGTTGCCGGATTCGGAGTCATAGGACAGCGGCTGGCCGATGCCGTCGTCCGTCAGGAGGACATGGAACTCGTCGGCGTCGCGGACATCGCCCCGACGCTTGCCGTTCGCGCCTTGGCGGAACGCGGCATGCCGTTCCCGATGTTCGCAGCGGTGCCGGGAGCCGAAAAGTCGCTCGGAGACGCCGGTGTGCCAGTGTCAGGAGGGTTTGATGACCTGATCGGCTCAGTCGACATCATGCTCGACGCCGCTCCGGGAGGAGTCGGGGCCAAGAACAAGGTGAAGTACGAAGCCGCCGGCATCAAGGCAGTCTTCCAGGGAGGTGAGGGAGGTGAGGTCGCCGACGTCTTCTTCCACGGCTACGCGAACTACGACGCCGGAGTTGGTTGTGACTATCTCAAGCTCACGTCATGTAACACCACAGGCCTGATCCGCACGATCGATTGCCTCGACCGCGCTGTCGGTATTCAGAAGATCGCTGTCACGATCATTCGCCGCGTAGCGGATCCGGGTGATACCCATCGGGGTCTCGTGGACAGCCTCCAACTCGAAGCGATCCCGAACCACCAGGCTGTGGATCTGATGCACATCATGCCGCATATCGACGCGACGGGCTTGCTCATCCACACGCCCGTGACCCACGGTCACATCATCACGATCGTGGCGACACCCAAGGTGTCTATCACAAAGGCAGAGGTCGTTGCAGCGTTTCAGACTCATCCGCGAATCCGGGTTGTTCGAATCGCAGACGGTTTCGACACGAACACATCGCTGTTCAATTACGCCCGCTTCCTCGGCCATCCCCGCGGCGACATGTACGAGGTTGGCGTGTTCGAAGAGACGATCGGGATGTCGGGTGACGACATCATGTTTGCGATCAACATCCCTCAGGAGTCGGTCGTCATTCCCGAAACCATCGATGGGGTTCGTGCGGCGCTCGGTATGCAGACCGATGGACTCGAAGCCGTCGGACTGACCAACCGGTACCTCGGTATGGCATAGGTCGCAGCGACCGCATCGCATCGGAGGTGGCGAATGAAGATCGCATCGCTTGACGACATCGACGTCAAGGGTCGAACCGTCCTGTTGCGTGTGGACATCAATTCCCCGCTCGACCCCACGACAAAACGGATCAACGATGACAACCGGCTTGACAAGAGCCTTCGAACCATCGCTGATCTCGCTGACGCCGGAGCCAAGCTGGCGATAGTCGCCCACCAGGGTGACACACTCGACTACGACAATCTGATCTCTCTCCGCGAACATGCTGAGAGGCTGTCGGTGAAGCTTGGTCGGACCGTTGACTTCATCGATGATGTGGCAGGACCAGCCGCCCGGGCAGCGATCGAAGCACTCGACGATGGGGATATCCTGCTATTGGACAATCTCCGCTACCTGACCGAGGAGGTTTCCACGTTCGAGGAAGCCGTGAAACTCACACCCTCGGACATGGTCAACAGCTACCTCATTCGGAACTTGGCACCGCTGGCGGACGTGTACGTGAACGATGCGTTCGCAGCGGCACATCGCAACTCGCCCTCGATGGTTGCCTTCCAGGAGTTGCTGCCTTCGGTCGGTGGACGACTGCTGATCGACGAAACGAACGCTCTCGCCGGAGTTGCTGTTGATCCAGTCCGACCCTGTGTATTTCTTCTTGGCGGGCTCAAGATCTCCGATGCGTTTGGGATGATGTCAAACGTCCTCGCGGATAGCACGGCCGATCGGATCCTGACGTCGGGCATCATTGGAAACGTCATGTTGGCTGCACGCGGCGTCGATCTAGGAGCACCATCGATGTCATTCATCGTCGAAAGGTCGCTCGACGCATTCATTCCGCAGGCAACCGAGCTGCTGTCGTCGTACGGAGACCGAATTGAGATTCCCCTTGATATCGCGTTCGAGGAAGATGGAACTCGCCACGAGATCGCCGCAGCCGATCTTCCTGTGGATCACCTCATAATCGATATAGGGAGTCGCACCGTGGCGCACTACGAATCGTTGATTGCCAACGCAGCGACCCTCTTTGTCAATGGTCCGGCCGGGGTCTACGAGTCCCCAATCGGTGAATACGGGACACGGGCACTGTGGAACGCTGTTGCTGCAGCGCAGACCTCATCGGTGATCGGTGCGGCGACACCGTTGCAAGCGCTCGACGGTTCATAGACCTTTCAGACATCAGTTTCGTCTCCACCGGTGGTGGAGCCCTCATCAGGTACCTCAGCGGTGAAAGACTTCCGCTCCTCGACGCGATGGAGACAGCAGCACGGAGGCTGGCGTCACGATGAATTGCGGACCCCAGCGGACAGTATCGGACACGGCCCTCGAGACCGCCAGGGAACTCTTCCTCCGGGGAGACAACGACTACGGATGTGCCGAGGCGACACTGGTGGCCTTGCAACAGTGCTACGGCCTCGACGATGCCGACGACTCCTCTGCCGCGATGGTCTTCAACGGTGGGATCGCATACACCGGGGGTATCTGCGGTGCCATTTCGGGCGCAGCCATGGCCGTCGGCCGACTCGCCGAGAAGCGGATCCCCGATCACGCGGAGGCAAAGAGCGTCGCACGCGCCCTGATTCAACCCCTCATCGCCAAGTTTGAGTCCGAGTACGGAGGATGCAACTGCTCCGACCTGATCGACTACGACATCTCCATACCTGCTCAGCACGACGCCTTCATCGAGAGCGGTGTCTGGCGCGAGACATGCATGGGGCAGATCGAGTTCTCGACAAACTGGCTCTCGAGACTCGCAGACCCAGACAACTGGGACAAGACCATCGAGGCACTCGGCTGAAAGCACACTCGGTATCAACCGTGCAAACCGTCTCTCTTCGCCGCGCTGCCGGTGCAGTCTCTCACAACAAACACGACCGGCAATGGGCCTGTATGTCGCAATCCTGCTCCGCCGCGATCCCACTGGATGTGTCACGTTCTGTCTCTCGTAGTCCCATCGCTCTGTCTTGCGCAACGTCCCAAACAGCGACTAACCTCAATACTCGATAATCGATTATCTGACAGAACTTCCGATACCAGACGACGCATGGAGGCGCAGTGGAACTCAGGGCAGTCAAACGAGAGGAAGCCAAGATCTTCAAACTGCCCGGCAGAGACTGGCTTCACTACATCGGACCCGAGATCAACGGCGCCAAGAACATCACGGTCGGCTACTCCGTGTTCCCCGGTGGATCTGCGCCTGAGGGACATGTACATCCAACCCAAGAAGAAGTGATCTACATCATCTCGGGAACCGGCGAACTCGTCACCCCCGAGGGAAACGCGGCGCTCGAGCCCGGAACCGTTGTATACATCCCCGTCGGTCTCCATCATCAAACCGTCTCGTACGGTCCTGACCCCCTCGAGATGGTCACCTCGTTCTCTCCGCCGGTTGTTCCGGGCTCGTATGAAGATGACGACTGAACGATCAAGCAACGAGGTACGACTCTGATGACTCAGGCCACTACAACCTACAGCTCGACCGGGATGGAAGAATTCGCCCGCCAGGCACGGGTCCGCATTCTCGAGGCAGTCAAGCACGCGAACGGTGGACATGTGGGTGGACCGTTTTCGGCCACGGACATGCTCGCGGCCCTCTACTTCGGAATACTCAACATCCGCCCAAACGAGCCGGACTGGCCCGATCGGGACCGATTCGTGCTTTCGAAGGGACACAGCTCCATTGCGGTCTATACGATGCTCGCGTTGCGCGGCTACTTCCCCATCGAGGAGCTCCTGACATTCGATTCAATCAACTCGCGACTGCAGGGCCATCCGGACATGACCGTCACTCCCGGCATCGACATGTCGTCCGGATCACTCGGCCTCGGATTCGCCGGAGCACTCGGTATTGCCCTCGGAGCACGCGCCACGAACCGTGACTTCACCACGTTTGTCATGCTTGGCGACGGCGAATGCAATGAGGGGATTGTGTGGGAAGGAGCGCACGTCGCCGCCAGGTATGGCCTCGACAACGTCATTGCCATCGTCGATCACAACAAGCTACAGCAATTCGGCTGGACCGGAGAGTCCCTGGACGACCGCATCACACCATATACCGGCAGTCAGCTTGCCGATCGCTGGCGGGCATTCGATTGGGTAGTCATGGAGATGGACGGGCACGACATTCCGGAGATCCTCGCGACCCTTGAGGCTGCCAAGCACGTGGAAGGGTCACCCGTGGCGGTGATCGCCCACACTGTAAAGGGCAAGGGCGTCTCTTACATGGAGGGCAATTACGAGTGGCACAGCAAAGTGCCGAGCGACGAGGAATTCGCTCTCGCGATGCGAGAACTCGGAGAATCCGAGGGAGGTGCGACATGACGGCGCTCGTTACAGGGAAATCCCTTCGCCTGGTGTTTGGTGAGACCATCACACACCTGGCAGCTACCGACCCACGCCTGGTCGTTCTCGACGGTGATACCGGGAGCTCTACCTACACCTCGATCTTCGAGGCCGAATACCCTGACCGCTTCTTCCAAATGGGCATTACCGAAATGAATATGCTCGGCATGGCCGCCGGAATGGCGACTCTAGGCCTCGTCCCAATCGTCAGCACCTTCTCATGCTTCATCGTATCCAGGGCGCACGACTCGATTCGCGTCCTCATCGCGCAGCCGAAAGCAAACGTGAAGATGATGGGTGGATACGCAGGTCTGCTTGCAGGCATGACAGGCAAGACGCATCTGATGTTTGACGACATCTCGATCATGCGAGCCATGGCCAACATGACGGTTGTTGCGCCAGCCGACGAGGTCGAGACCCGCAGCGCCCTCAAGGCGATCATCGAATACGACGGACCCGTCTATTTTCGGCTGACTCGCCCGAATTCGCCCATCCTGTTCGATGATGACTACGAATTCGAACTCGGCAAGGCAATCACAGTGCGCCAAGGTTCCGATGTGACGGTCTTTTCGACCGGGACACAGACGAGCCGAGCGTACGAGGCAGCTGAAGTTTTGGCACTCGACGGCATCGATGTGCATCTCGTACACGTTCCGACGATCAAGCCACTCGACGTCGAGGCTGTTGTGACCGCCGCGACGAAGACTGGAATGGTCGTGACGACGGAGGAGCACACTGTCGTCGGTGGTCTCGGTGGAGCAATCGCGGAGGCGCTGGCAGTGAACGCCCCCACCCCGATGGTCCTTCACGGACTGCAGGACGTTTTTGGGGAGTCCGGACCAGACGGAGCCCTTCTTGACAAGTACGGAATCTCTGTTGACAAGACCGCAGCGGCCATATCTCAGGCAGTTCAGAATCGCTGAATGGCCCACGGAGACCAAGAAGGATGCCAATGAGTCAAACCGATATGTTCAAACTTGATGGGAAGGTCGTCATCGTGCCCGGTGGGAGCGGCGGCATCGGATCTGCGCTGGCGCTCGGCATGCATGAGGCAGGTGCGAAGGTGGCGATCGTTGCTCGCGATGGCGACAAACTCGCGAGCACAAGCGACCGCATGCGGAAAGTCGGGTTCGAAACACTCGCGGTCACTGCTGACCTTACGAACAAGGAAGACGCCGACCGGGCAGTTGCCGAAACCGTTGAACACTTCGGACGGCTCGATGTCATCGTCAACGCCATCGGCGGCGGTGCCGGCAAGGTCTTGTTCGACGCCCAGGATTACCCGATCTCCGAGTGGGACTGGATCATGGAGATGAACGTCCGCGCCACTGTGCTCCCAACCCAAGCTGCCGTCAAGGTCATGATCGAGGCAGGGAATGGCGGAAGGGTGATCAACATTTCGTCAGTCCGCGCGCTCCTGGGCATCAACGCCGGATACTCTGCCTACGTCGCGTCCAAGGGGGCGATCAACTCGCTGACACGTCAGTGGGCAACCGAATGGGCGAAACATGGAATCACCGTCAACGCCATCGCTCCGACATTCGTCGATACGCCCCAGGTGGCGATGCTCCTCGACGACCCTGAATTCAAGAATGGCGTCATCAGCCGCATTCCAATCGGTCGGGTAGGAGAAGTCAGCGACCTCGTCGGCCCGGTTCTGCTGTTCGCCTCGGATGCGTCATCGTTCGTTACCGGCCAGATTCTCGGAATCGATGGCGGACTGACAGCGACGCAATAGAACACAAGGAGAGGCCCACACATGGAGAATGTCACACCCACCATCTTCACCGAGACCAAGGTCCGGGGATGCAACCCGAGCTTCGTCGTGACTTCGGATGGCGTCGTAATCATCGACACCCCGCAGTTGCCGACCAAGGCGATCGAAATGCGAGAAATGGCCGAATTGCACGGGCCACTCAGGTATCTCATCAACACCGAGCATCATGTCGATCACATATTTGGCAACTACTACTTCAAGGGAGGACCGACCGTCGTCCACCATCAGGGTGTCTATGACAACTTCATGGTCGTTGGACCCGAATTGGATCCATTTGCCTACGCAAAAGAAGCCCTGCCGACTGACGATCCGGAAGGCGAGGCGATCTTTCCCGATCGCGACGAGTACTACTCGAATCCGAACAAGGGTCAGATCGTGTTCAGCGGGAACCTCACGCTTTCCGTGGGAGACCACACCTTCGAACTGATCCACACACCGGGCCACACGCCTGGTCAGATCGCGGTGTACATCCCCCAGGAGCGCGCCGTGTTCACCGGAGATACGATCTTCAGCCAGTGCCAGACCTGGCTCATGACTTCAAACGTCGACGAGTGGATTACCGCTCTGGACACGATCAGCGAGCTAGATGTCGACCACATCATTCCCGGTCACGGTCCGATCACAACGAAGTCATATCTCAGGACCCAGCGGGCCATGCTGATGGAGTGGAGGACAGCCGTTGCTGTGGCAGTCGCGAAGGGTTGGACACGAGAAGAGACCATCGAGCAGGTCGAATTCAAGGATCGCTATCCGGTCGACATCGGGCAGGAATACATGATGGACTACATCAACTCGTACAACGCCGGATCCCTCTACGACAAGCTCACGAACTAGGCGCAGGACAATCCCGGCACGCACCATTGCATGGCGCGGTGTAATACCTGCATTGATCGCGACGATCATCGCGATGCTGCCGAGCTTTCTGACGGCCGCGCTCGTCCTCCAGATCGGGATCGACATCGGTCTGACCCTGGCGGGACTGGGGGTTCTCATCGGACTGTTCTTCGGTATGGCCGCGCTGGTCTCCCCAGCAGCGGGACGTATCTCGGAACGAGTGGGATGGGCGAATGGGCTTCGGAGTGCCATGCTGCTCTCCGCGCTCTCCCTCGGGATGATCGGCTGGTTTGGCGATTCGATACCAGTGCTCGCCGTCGGGCTCGCAGTGAGCGGTATCGCCAGTTCCGTCGTGCAGACGGCATCCAATCTCACCATTGCGCAGTGCGTGATTCCGAGCCGCCACGGTTGGGTGTTTGGCATCAAGCACGCATGTGTACCGATGGCGATGTTCCTGGCTGGTCTAGCGGTTCCGACTATCGCTTTGACCGTCGGCTGGCATTGGGCCTTCCGTGCCACGGCGATTGCCGCCGTGCTCACGGCGGCGCTCGTCCCCCTGCAAGAGGAGCCATCCACCATCGCTCCACAGCAACGGCCACTTGACGCGTCAACGGCCAAGCCGAGGACGCCCATGCACCTCCTGATCATCCTCGCCGTTGGAGTCGGCCTTGGCATTGGAGCGATCGATCCGGTTGGCTCGTTCTTCGTCAGCTACGCCGTCTCGATCGGTGTGGAGGAACAGGTCGCAGGTTTCTTCCTTGCGGCCGGAGGCTTCTGCGGGATCGCCGCGAGGCTTGTAGCAGGGAGGTTCATCGACCGTATGGCACAGGCTGACCTCACTGCCATCGCTTCGATGATCAGCATTGGAGCGATTGGAATCATCATCCTGAACCTCGGTGGATACCCGGGACTGATAATCGGCGGCCTGCTGGGGTTCACCGCAGGCTGGGGATGGTCTGGTCTCTTCACCTTCGCGGTGGTGAAGGATAATCCAGAGGCACCAGCCACAGCGTGGGGCATCGTCCAGACCGGAAAGTTCGCGGGCGCAGCCATCGGTCCGATTCTCTTCGGCCTTGTGGCGGACCGCGTCTCGTTCAGCGCTGCATACTGGATGTCAACGATCGCGCTCTTCAGCGCAGCAGGACTGATGATCTATGTTCGCAAACACCGACCTGCCGGGACTACGTGACGCGTCTCCGCTCGCCGATCATCACGATGCTCATCAGGAGCGCCCCAGCGCCAACGCGACAGCCGTGATCACCAACGTGTTGTGAAGGAGGTCTCAGCAACCAGGCCGAAGAACTCTGAACCTGCGTTGGCACCGAGGGCAAGAAGGAGAGATCGTACCGAGTCCCCCAAGGGCGTCCGCCAATTGCAAGGCAAGCGCGCCGGGAAGAAACCCAGGAAGGAGGTGGCTCATCCTGCGCCCGGAGACACACAAGTTTCGGACAGCTTGGACTCCACCTTTCACCCCAATAGCAACTAATCTTCGATAATCGATGATATGGAGTGTTGAGCGCACTCGCTACCTGTGGAGACAGAGGCTGTGCGCGATATCCGCTCTGACCACCCGAGGAGGTCCCTTTGGCCAACATGCCAGGCTCCGGCCACGCCGCTGCCCCAGACTCTGACGTCGAAATCGAGCCGGCGGTCCGCCTTGACATGTACTCAGCCATGTGGAGGGCTCGCGTCTTCGAGAAACGCGTTTACGACTTGTTCATGACCGGTCTCGTCAAGGGGACGACCCACCTCGGTACCGGACAGGAAGCCATAGCTGCAGGGTTTTCGACGGCAATGCGTGACGACGACATGGTGTTCTGCACATATCGTGGCCATAACCACATACTGCTCCGCGGGGCGCCCATGGATTCGCTCATGGGCGAACTGCTGGGTCGCGCGAGCGGATGCTGTGGAGGCAAGGGCGGTTCGATGCACCTCACCGACGTCGAGGAGCACGCCATGGGCTCCTATGCGATCGTCGGGGCTCACCTGCCTGTCGCCGCCGGTGCCGCGTGGGCCTCGATGCAGAGAGGCACCGAGCAGGTGACCGTCTGCTTCTTCGGCGATGGCACAACCAACATCGGTGCATTCCACGAATCACTCAACATCGCGGCAGTTTGGGGTCTTCCGGTCGTGTACGTGTGCGAGAACAACCTCTACATGGAGTACACGCCAATCTCGTCCGTCACCGCTGTGCCGAATCCAGCCGCTGATCGCGCAGCGGCGTACGGGCTTGACAGCATCATCGTTGACGGCAACGACGCCGACGCTGTCTACCGCACCGCTCTCATCGCTCTCGATCGGGCCCGCTCCGGCGATGGACCCTCACTCATCGAGGCCCAAACCTACCGGCACTATGGCCACTCGAGGGCCGATCCTGGCAAGTACCGCCCAGCCGATGAGGTCGATGCCTGGATGAACAAGGATCCGTTGGTCCTCTACCGCGAGAGGTTGGAGAGCATGGGCTTTTCAGCCGCCGACCTTGACCGGCTCGAGGAGGCGGCACGCGACGAGGTGGATGCTGCCACGGCCTCAGCCAAGGAGGCACCCGAACCAGACGAATCGGTTCTCATGACCGACCTGTGGGCAGACGGAGGCGCCTCATGGCGACGCTGACATATCGCGACGCTGTCGCCCGCGGCATCGCCCAAGAGATGGCTCGCGATGAGCGTGTGCTCCTGATAGGGGAGGATGTCGCCGAAGCAGGTGGGGTCTTCAAGACCACGAAAGGACTCCTCGAACAGTTCGGGCCGCAACGGGTTCGTGACACACCGATCTCCGAAGAAGCGATCGTCGGCATGGTCATGGGCGCTGCAATGAACGGTTTGCGTCCAATCGGTGAGATCATGTTCAGCGATTTCCTCGCCACGTGTTGGGACATCGTGGTCAACCAGATCGCCAAGACGCGCTACATGACTGGTGGCCAGATCGAGCTGCCGCTCGTACTGCGCTCGGCGAATGGCGGGGGAGCACGCTTCGGCGGTCAACACAGCCAAAGTGTCGAGAACTGGGCCATGGCCATCCCCGGTCTCAAGGTTGTCGCGCCATCGACTCCGGCCGATGTTGTCGGCTTGATGGCCGCTGCGATCCGCGACCCAGATCCGGTCGTCTTTCTCGAGCACAAGGCGCTGTTCGCCACCAAGGGCGAAGTGCCGGATGGGGAACTGGTCGACACACTCGGCCTTGCAAGGATCGTTCGTCAAGGAGATCACGCCACGATCGTGGCGCTCGCCGCAATGGTGCCAAAGGCCGTCGAAGCCGCAGATATCCTCAGAAGCGAGGGGATCACAGCAGATGTGATAGACCTCAGAACCCTGGTCCCGCTTGATGTCACCACGGTGGCAACATCGGTTGCGAGGACAAGCAGGCTCTTCACGGTTGAAGAAAACCCACGACTTTGCGGATGGGGCGCTGAGGTCGCCTCGATCGTTGCAGAAGAGTGCTTCTGGGATCTCGACGGTCCCATCGTGCGAATCACCACACCACACATTCCGCTTCCCGCAGCCGATGCCATCGAAGATATGGCGATTCCGTCGGTGGAGCGGATCGTGAAGACTGTCCGCTCGTCGATGCACTGAACGACAGATAGAGACATGGAAAGAACACACCGAAGAAGCGGAGATCGACGCGACGAGATGGATCAAGTGCCTTCTGAGCGAGGAGTGAAGAGACACCGAGAGCGGTTCGTCCATGAAGTCGCCACCTGAGGCTCGGGCGAAATCATGGCCGAGGCATCCTCCCATGTGCCCCAAACCGCGTGCGCATGGCTGTACCGGTGGAATAGGTCGGACTCCCACAACAAGCCGGAGCTGACCCGACGTGGCACGGACCAATCGAACGATCCGCGGCTCGAGTATCTATTCAGGCCGCGGATCGTAGCGGTCGTATTCCTCGAAAATGTCAAGCCCACGCGTTCCCGCCTCGACCCAGGTCGTATGGGGTACACCAGCGGGAACGAAGTACGTATCTCCGCGGTGACACACCTTCATTTCGTCACCAATTCGCATTCTCACCGTTCCGCTCAACACGATCCCCCACTGATCTCCATGCACGTGCTCGGGAACGACGACATCGCGGTCGGTGGCCTCATAGAACATCACCAGGCCTCGATCGCCCGAAGAGAGATAGGCATCGAGTTCGACACTCGCATCCGGGGGCGGGAGTGCCTTGACGAAGTTGGGAAACTCATTCTCACAGTTATCTGCGACCGTCATGAGTACCGCGACGCGAGTTCGGGCCGTCCGTTCTCGGCCGACCGCACCAGCGCTTCCAAAATGGCAACGTTCCCGAGCCGCTCTACATTGCTGAACCGGTAATCGGTTTGACCGGCGACAGCCTCTGCCCAATGCTCGTAGCCAGCACGCACAGGGCTTGCGGGCTCGAAGTCGATTCTCGTCTGCTCGGCATCGCCGCGATGACGTACATAGAAGTGGGTAGTACCACCCGGGTCGACATGCTGAGTTTCGCGGGCCTCTGCCCAGGCATGGCTGCCAAAGACCGCGAAACGGGCGTAATCAGGAGTGGCAGACAATGCGGCGATATACCCGGTGGTTCCATCGGCGAATCGGAAGTGAGCTGACACCACATCACCGGTCGGGATCTTCAGGATCCTGCGCGCGACATGCGCATGCACCTCGACGACCTCTCCGGCAAGACTGAGCATCATGTCACTGAGGTGAACGCCCATGCCGGTCCATCCTGCCGCAGGGGATTCTTCCTTGCTCCCCCGCCAGTTGTCTGACGCCATGTTCAGCCAGCGGTCATGGCTCCAGTGCGCTTCCATGTGAAGGATCGTGCCGAACTCACCGGCATCGGCCATCCGCTTCATCTCTTCCCAAGCCGGTTCGAAGCGGCGCTCGTGACCGATGCCCATGACGATTCCAGCGTTGTCGCATGCGTCGATCATCCTGCGGGCGCTGGCTACGTTCAGGGCAAGAGGTTTCTCACAGAAGATCTGTTTACCAGCAGCGGCCGCCTGAATAACCGCGTCCTCATGTAGGAGATGCGGAATGGTCAGGATCACTCCTTCGACAGTAGGGTCCTCCAGAGCCTCCTGAAATGCTGAATAGACCGGCAAGCCGTGAACTTCGTGGTATCGCTTGGCAATCTGATCCACAGGGTCGACACCACAAACGATCTCGATGTTCTCGCTGTCCTCCAGAACGCTGGTTACCTTGCTCCCCCACCAACCGAGCCCAACCTGGGCGACCTTCATGATGCTGACTCCTTGCGCCTTCGACCTTGTTCTCGTTGTGCTGTGGAACAGGCGTATTCTAACTTCTGCGACAGACAATCGATAATCGTTTATATGCTCGATGGCGGTATGGTGAAGGGCCTACACACTGGTTTGTCCCTTCGAAAGAAACAATGAGCGACTCACACCTCCACCTGTACCCGCACCGGAAGGGAGAGCCGCTTCCGCCTCCCCCACCCGATCACTACAGCCTCGAGCACATTGCCCGCTACGTCGAAAAAGCGGCTCGACGCGACGTCTCAGAGCTCACCTTCACTGAGCATCTCTATCGATGTGTCGAATCTGTTGACGCTATGGGCAACATCTGGGAACGCGCCTCGGATCCGAGGATTCGCGCCAATACCAAACGCGACCTCCTCTCCGATCGAACCATGTCACTTGAGCGGTACGTCGAAGTAATCCTGGAGGCCAAGAGCGCAGGACTCCCGGTGCTGTTGGGTCTTGAGGTCGACTTCTTCCCTGACAACATTGACGCCGTTCTGGAGCTCATCGACCCGTACCCTTGGGACCTGCTCATCGGGTCGATCCACTGGATTGACGGGTGGTGGTTCGACCGAACACACTCCGAGTTCGAGTGGGAGCGCCTCGGTCCGCGCCGTGTGTATGAGCGCTACTTCGAACTCCTGTCTGAGATGGCCGACTCGGGCAAGGTGGACGTCATTACCCACCCCGATCGGGTCAAATACCTGCGCAAGCCCTTCCGAACAGAACAGATCGACCTGTATGCCGGCTTCCTCGAGGCCGCCCAACAGACCAATATGGCGATCGAGATCAACACCGGCGGACTCCGTCACCCGGTACACGAGATCTACCCATCACCTACATTCATCCAGATGATCCACGAAGCGGATCTCGCCATTACGTTCGCAAGCGACGCGCACTCGCCCAAGCAGGCAGCGTGGGGGCTTGATCTGGCCAGAGTCGAGGCAGCCGAGGCCGGCTTCACTCACCGAGCCCGATTCGTGGGTCGCAACAGGACCATGGTCCCGTTCGACGTCCCACCTGCCGCCTTCACCGACTGAGGGATAGTCAATGCGACTCTCGTTCAAGACCCGACCCCAGCACAGTGAATGGCAACCCATCGTGGACTTCTGGAAGGAGGGTGACCGCATCGAGCTCTACGAGGCCGGTTGGACGTTCGATCATATCGACCCCATCTTCAGCGACCGGCACGGGCCCGTGTTCGAAGGCTGGACCATGGTGACCGCGCTGAGCGGCTTGGTGCACCGCCTTCGCCTCGGCGTCCTGGTTACAGGCAACACCTACCGCCACCCGGCCGTCCTTGCCAACATGGCGGCAACACTGGACGTCGTCTCAGGAGGACGGCTCGAGATTGGCCTCGGCACAGGGTGGGTGGAGGCCGAGCACGTCTCCTACGACATCCCGCTCCCCCCAACGTGGAGAGAGCGATTCGACCGCCTCGAGGAGACCTGTGAGATCCTTCACCTCCTCTTCACCCAGGAGGTAACCACCTTCGACGGCCCCTTCCACCACCTGGAAGGGGCGAGGGCACTCCCCAAACCGATTCAGCAACCTCATCCGCCAATCACTATCGGCGGAACCGGCGAGAAGCGGACACTGCGCATCGCCGCCCTCTGGGCCGATCAGTGGAATCTTCCCGGGGGCGATCCCGACGTTCTCCGGCGCAAGGTGGAGGTGCTGCACAACCACTGCGCAGATGTTGGGCGTGACGTCGCAGATATTGAAGTGTCTGTGAAGGTCAAGGCCGACGGCGACCCCGGAGAGTTCGCTGATCTCGTGGGACAGTTCAGCAACGCGGGAGCCGATCACGTCATCGCAATGTTTGAGGCACCGTTCGATCCTGCAAAGCTCGGCGAAATCAGCGATCACGTCGAACCGGTCATAACCTGAAAACGTGCCCCTCAGGGCTCGATGATCACTTTCAGGGCACCATCGCGCCGCTCATTGAACGTATCGAGCGCCGTTCGAAAGTCATCCAACGCAAATGTGTGCGTGTGCAGCTCACTTACTCTGATACGGCCGTCGGAGACCAACGGCATTACTCGACGCATACCGCCCGCGGTGGCGCGCACTCCCACGAGCTCCTTTTCATAGAGCACAAGATCCTGGAGCGACAAGGAGACGTCCTCGACCGGGATGCCCACCGAGGCACACCTTCCACCCTTGTGGAGCATCGCCAGCGCCCAGCGGTACGAGTCCGGGACCCCCGCACAGTCGAGGGCCACATCGGGTCCCACACCGTCGGTCATCGCCCGAATCGTCTCGACCGGTTCACTCGTGGTGTAATCAACCGTCTCGAATCCCAACTCGGCAGCCTTCTCGAGACGCCGTCCGCGACCGACCACGATCACGCGCCCCGCACCGAGCGTACGTGCAGCATCACAGGCCAACAGGCCAACAGGTCCGGGACCGAGCACCACGACGGTGTCCCCAGCCCTTATGTTCCCCCGTTCTGCGGCGTGGAGCGCGATGGCGGCGGGATCAAGCAGAGCACCCTGGTGAAAGCTCAGTTCGTCCGGTAAGGCGAATATGGACTTGATCCCGTGCACGACATACTCTGCAAAGGCGCCCTGCCAGTTGTGTCCGTACTGGCGGTGTACCTCAGTGTTCCCATAGTTCTCGCAGAGGTTGTATCTGCCATCGACGCACTTCTTGCAGAAACCACACGCATCGTGTGACGTCCCGGCCACCCGGTCACCGATGGCGAAGCCGAAAGCGGATACGCCCTCACCCAGCTCGCAGACCACACCGGCCCACTCATGTCCTGGAACAAACGGGTACGACGGTGGCCAGAAGCCCGGGTAATCGCCTCGCAGAAGATGGGCATCCGTGCCGCAGATGGTGACTGCGTTCACCCGGCAAAGAACCTCCTGAGGCCCCGGAATCGGCTTATCTACCTCCTCAATCGAGAACTCGTTCGGAGCAGTCAGCACAAGAGCTTTCACAAATTGTTTCCTCTCAAACCATCGCCAAGGGATCCACCATCGAACCGGTGGCACCTCGGATTTTCAGCGGCAGCATCACAAAGAGGAACTCGTACACTTGATCGCGCGCGATGTCCTCCAGGTAAATACTCTCCAACAGGTAGATTCCGTTCTCAATAAGCAGCTTCGTGTGCACCGGTTGCGGGTTGGCGGGAGTACCGCGATCCGGCGTCGGCATGACCTCATAGGTTTCAGTGTCGGTACCGGTGGCGATCACGCCCTTGTCCAACAACCACTCGGCAGCCGAGAGGTCTGGGCCTGCTGTCTTGTGGGCCTCCATTGCCACGGCATCCGGCCAATACTTGAGGTAGCCAGTGCGAATCAGCACGACGTCCCACGGACGAACCTCGACACCCTGTGCCTCGGCGACTGCATGCAACTCGTCCGCGCTGACCGGCTCGCTCGCCGGAAGCGCATCGATGCCGCGGTACGTGGGCGGGTCGAGCAAGATGCCCCTCGTGAAGAACGGCGGCAAGTGCGATGCATCACCGACGATCGGACCGTGATCCGTGAGGTGCTCTGAAGTGTTTCCGCCTCCGTACCAGTGGTTGTCCTCGCCGATGGTCATATGGGCGAGGCCGTCGATGTGTGCCCCAGAGTGAGAGCAAGCCATCAGGTACTCGGCCATGTAACCGAGACCGACGTCGTTTGGCGGTCCCCATGGCTGAACCCCACCCGCTTTGATCCCTGGAGGTGTCCGGTAGTTGAGCACCTGGAATGGCGGGTGCCCTGGAAACAGCGGCATACCGGTGAAGCGCGGAACTGAGAGCGAGTACGATCGGCCCTCCTTGACCATCTGCGCCGCCTCGACAACCTTCTCAGCCGGCAGGTCCCTCACCGGGCCGACATGTTGGATCTCGCTCATGCTTGCTCCTCCATTGCTTCCCACACCCGCTGCGGCGTCAGTGGTAGATCGCGGATCACCAGCCCCGTTGCCTCGCGAACCGCAGCGCCGACGGCTGGGGCGGTGCACAACAGGCTTCCCTCACTGACGCCTTTGGCGCCGTAGGGCCCTGGTCCGTCATTGTTCTGGACACTGGCGCTGATCAGCTCGATCGGCAGATCCTTGCTGGTGGGGATCCGATAGTCCATGGCTCCAAGGTTTCTCATCCTCCCATGATCGTCGTGGATCATCACTTCCATCAGTGTGTGCCCGAGACCCATGATCGCTGCGCCGTCGTCCTGTCCCTGAACCTGCTGCGGATTGAGTGCGGTCCCGACGTCGCCGACGGTTACGTGCCTGATGATCCGGATCTCTCCGGTCCCATCGTCGACCTCGGCCTCGATAGCTGTGCAGTTGAACTCGAAGAACGCAGCCGAACCTGCGAGCGGATGGTCGACTTCTTTGTCCTTTCTCATCTCGCCGTTGCCGATGACCTCACCGCCGAGGAAACCCATGCCCTCCTGAGCCACTTCAGTGACGGGAAAGTCCTCACCCATGAGACGAACAGTGCCGCCATCGACCTCGATGTCCGCCTCATCCACCCCGTGGATCCGAGAGGCCATCGCCCTCACCTTGTCGTGGATGTCCCTACACGCCCGATAAACCGACGTGCCCATGAGAACGGTGGACCTGCTGGCGGATGTCTGCTGGTCGTACGGCACGATTGCTGTGTCACCCATGATGACGTTGATGCGCTCCATGGGAGTGCCAAGCTCCTGCGCAACGATCTGGGCAAACACCGTCCTGGCTCCCTGTCCCATGTCTGACGTGCCACAGAGAACGAGCGCACTGCCATCGGCCAGAAGTCGTACCGTCGAATACGAGAGACCGGTGGTCGGTCCTGACTTCAACCCGAGAGCGATACCCCGGCCGCGCCCTTTGGGCAGTGGGGTGTCCCAACCGATCAGCTCGGCAGCCTTGTCGACCGTCTGGCTCCAATCGCCATCCGCGGGAGTGTCGTCGGGAATGAACGCAAAGCCTCTCTCTGGCAGATTACGCCTTCTGATCTCGAGGCGATCGATGTCGAGTTCCAGGGCTGCCTCATCGAGAGTGGATTCGCGAGCCCACGTGATCTGGGGCACCCCGAATCCGCGAAAGGCGGTCGTCGGAATCGTGTTGGAAAGGATCGTCCTTCCCACGATCTTGACGGCGGGAATCCGGTATGGCCCCGCAGCGACATAGGACGATTTGCTCGCGACACGATCCGCTATGTCAACATATGCACCTATGAGGTAGTCCGTTTCGATGTCGGTAAAGACCATGTGACCGTCTCTGGTCAACCCCATCCTCACGCGAACTCTGGTCGATGCTCGCCTGACGGCTTGGAACGTCTCTTCGAGCGACATGATCAGACGAACCGGCCTACCGGTCTTCATTGCCATGAAGGCGACCAACGGCTCGAGCTTCGGATGCTGCTTACCTCCGAAGCCTCCACCGGGGTCGGGAGCGAAGACCCGTACCTTGGACAGCGGCATGTCGAGCAGCTTCGCCAAAGTCTTCTGGAGTTGGAATGGGTGCTGGATCGTGCTCCACATCTTGAGCTCGTCGCCCTCCAACTCTGCGATGAACGCGTGGGGCTCAATGGCGAAGTGGGTAACCATCGGGAACTCGTATTCCCGCTCAATTGCGTAGTCCGCTTGGCCTTCGATCTCGTCGATGTCACCCCAACCGAAACTGAACTCGGTCTTGATGTTGGATTCGGCGAACGGCTCGCCGGGTCGCAGCGATGGATCCTGGACCAGGTGAGCGTCCGGATCGAGCGCCGCGTCGATGGAGAACACCCCTCGCAGCAATTCGTACTCGACCTCGACAAGGGCGGCGGCCTCCTCCGCGGCATCCTTCGTGTCTGCCGCCACCGCGGCGATCGGCTCACCGTGATACTTCACCTCACCGTCGGCGAGGATCGGACGGTCCTGGTACTGAGGCCCAAATCGCGGCATCGGATGTGGAAGGTCCTCCGGGGTCAGAACGAGACGGACGCCGGGGACCTGCCCTGCCTTGGTGGTATCGATCGAGATGATCCGTGCCCTGGCCTCTTCGATCGTCACGAGCTTGGCATGCAATTCATCAGCGAGATGGATGTCGGCGACATACTGCTGGGCACCGGTGACTCGATCCCGCCCCCCGGACCGGTTCGGCGAGGAGCCCACCGCTCCGTTAGAGGTCATTCCCTACCCACTTTCGCGGCCAGCATGACCGCCTCCGTGATCTGTAGATACCCTGCACATCGGCAGAGGTTCCCGCCCAGCGCCTCGTGCACATCGTCGATGGTGGGATCCTGGTTGTGCTGCAGGAGGGCGTGGGCCGACATCAGCTGCCCCGGAATACAGAATCCACACTGCGGTGCGCTGACATCGAGGAAGGCCTGCTGAAGGACACTCAAGCGCCCATCCACACCCAAGCCCTCAACACTGGTCACGTCCCGCCCATCGACTTCGACGGCCAGCATGAGACACGAGTTCATCGGCATGCCATCAACAACAACCGTGCACGCACCGCACTCGCCCACCACACAGCACTCCTTGGTACCGGTCAGCCCGAGTTGGTCGCGCAGGACGTCGAGCAAGGTGTGATTCGCGGCAACCTCGAACGTGCGGTCACGGCCGTTGATGGTTGTTTCGATGTTGACCGATTCGCTCACGACACTCCCTGCAGTTCCTGTAGGCGCTTCAGTGCCCTGACCACGGCGCGGCCGCCAAGTACCCGTAACATAGCCAGCCGATAGTCCGGACTCGCACGCAGCGACTTCACCGATGGCCTCGCATCGGCGAAAACCCTCTCGAACGCAGCCGCCTTGGCCTCGTCGGAAGCGTGCGGGTCGGCGAGAACGCCTGAGTCGTCAGTCCTCAGCCATGCTCGCGGTCCAACACTCCCAAACGCAACACGGGTGACGCCTAGGTCGTCGACGGTCGCACAGAGTGTGACTGATGCCAGGTCGGTTCCCTTCCGGCGCGTCATGCGCTCATAGGCGCTGCCGAGCGGGCGCGACGGCAAGCTCAACTCCAACGCGATCGCAATCTCTCCGTCCTGGAGGGCTGTGCGGCCAGGGCCGACGATGAATTCGTCGATTTCCACCCTGCGGTTTCCTCCTGGACCGGCCACCACGATGATCGCGTCGTACGCGAGGAGAGGCGGAGCCGTATCGGCAGCAGGTGAACCGTTACAGATGTTGCCGAGCAGCGTCGCCCGATTCCTGATCTGAACCGAACCAACGACAACCGCGGCCTCAGCGAGGGCAGGGAAGTGCTTGTTGATGCCCTCATCGTCGACCAACTCGGTCATCGTGGCCGTGGCACTCAGCGTAACCGTGTCGCCATCCCACACGAGAGACGGGTAGAACTCGGTGATCCGCTTGAGATCGACGACGACCTTCGGCTGGCTGTACCGGTCCCGCATTGCGATGACCAAGTCGGTACCACCTGCAAGCATCTCGGTGTCAGGGCCACTGGTGGCAAGCAACCGAAGTGCCTCGTCCAAGGACTCAGGACGTTCGTAGGAGAACTCCTTCATGTCGTCATGCTTTCCCGTTTGTCAAATGATCTTGTCCGCCTCATCCATCAGGATCTGGGGTGTTGCTGCCCGAATGAAGAAGAACGGCCGGCTGCAGAACCGCTCGATGTAGTCAGCGCGCGCCTTGCGAAGGCCAAGAGTGTCGGTCAGTGGCATGGGCCAGTCTGGCGCCAGCAGCTCATTGGTGAGAAAGTAGTTTTGCAGCGAGTGGAACGTCTGGAACTGCTTCTCGAACTCACCCAACTCGACCGTATTCGCGTCGAAATTGCCGTCGATCGCTGGTACGACGACGATGTCCACGTTGCTCGGCTCGTCGTAGTCCTCCCACGTCGGCATCTCACCGAAGAAGATCTCTACGCCGCGATTCGGTGCGGCCTTGTCAGCTCGCTCAGTCCCTTTTGCACGGCTCCTGATGAATACCGTCTTGGAGCCCATCACCACGGTGCCGCTCTCATCGATAACCGTCGTCTCGGTTGAAATGAGCCTGCCCCCTCGACGGCAAGCCTCGATCTGGCCCATGCTCTTGCCGTGGTTGGACTCGCCACCGAGGAAGAGCACCGTCTTGCCTTTGTAGCGCACTGCCGCCGAGTGGAAGGGGTGCAGGCCTTCGGCCTCCATCCGGAGGGCGAGGACGGTCACAATCGCCTTCTGAATCGGTCCCTCGGCCCAATCGCCGTCGAATCGCATCGTTCCGCCTTCCCACGTAACCGATTTGTGGGTTGCGTCGCGATCCCAGAGGATGTCTGGCTCGTCGAGCGTGACCTCGGATTCCAGTTGCACAGCGGCAAGCCGGTAGTTGAGAAAATCCATGTTGTCGAGTACGTGCTCAGGGACTTCGGAGCCGAGTACGTCGACCCTCAATCGTGCTGAACCGGCCGACATTTCCTCTGAAAGCATTGCCATTCTTGGTCTCCTCAATCGTTATTGATGTTCGTATTGTCTACTCAAACGACCCTGGGCCGGTGGCGTATGCTGTGGATACATCGCGCTCCTATGTCTTTTCAAGGAGAACAGCGGCAGGTGTCGGTCGCCGTCAAATGTCCGTCAAGATCGTTTTCTGCTGCACCATCGGTCGCGTGGAACTCGCATCGCTGCTTACCCCACCAATCTCGCGGCGTCTCAACGTTCTCCCTGGCCCTCCGCAATCCCATCGTCTGTCTGATCCAGGCCCTTGAGCATGTCGGCCGCCTCCGCTGCGTGGTGACGACTCGTCTCTGCTGCACGGCGGGGATCCTGCTCACGGATGGCTTCGAGCATTGGTCTATGTCGCTCCGTCAGCCAATGCAGGTCGATACCTGGCACCGAAGCGGTGATGTAGGTACGGGCGAACGGCTCGAGCATCGTCCATTGGCGATACAAGGTCCGATTCTGGGACGCCACGATGATCCTCGCGTGGAACTTGGCGTTGTACATCGCATGATCATGGGCGTCACCCCGTTCGGCCGCCTCCTCCATCGCTGCATACAGCTCTTCGAGATCGGCAAGACATCGCTCGCTGCGAAGCACCGCAGCCAGCCGTCCTCCCAGGGCCTCGAGTTCGGCGCGTACTTCGATGGCTTCGGTGAGTTCCTTGCGGGTTGGCTGTCGAACCCTCGCACCCTTGTGCGGCTTCATCTCAACGAAGCCAAGCACCGCCAGGTCCCGTAGAGCCTCCCTCACCGGAGCTTGGCTCACGCCAAGATCGCTGGCGACCCGTGTCTCGATGATGCGAGACCCGGGCTCCAGTTCTCCTTCGAGAATCCATGTGAGAATGCGATCCTTAACCTGCTCGGAGAGAACCTCCCTCTCCACCAGCTCCGATTTCCGTGGTTTTCGATTCGTCATGTCAAGTGTCGAGTTCGCAGGGAACCCGCTCCTCTCCCTATAGGATCTCGACCAAACCGTTGGTTCCGTCGACCCGCAAGCGATCGCCAGTCTTGATCTCACGTGTCGCAACACCCGTACCGGTAACACCGGGAATACCGAATTCGCGAGCCATCACGGCCGGATGCGCAACCATACCGCCAGCATCGCACACAATACCGCCGATGATAGCGAAGAGAGGAGTCCACGCCGGGTTCGTCATCTGGCAGACCATGATGTCACCCGGCCTCACCTGGTCGAATTCCTCCGGCGACAGTACGACCTTGGCAACGCCTTCAACGATGCCCGGCGACACACCCAGACCCTCGACCTTGCCCTTGGTCTCTGTATCGAACCCCAGCTTCTCCGGGAACCCCCACAGGCTCAGATACGGGAACTCGAGCTGAGACTCAGTAGCGGTGCCGATGAAATCCGGAGGGCGGATCTTCTCGTGCTCAGCGCGTGTGGCACGCCGCTCAGCGACGATGCTCTTGGCGTCAAAGTTCTCCGGATCGCCCATCAGATAGCGCAGCTCGTTGTACCTGAGGAAGATCGTGTCGTCTGGCTCCGTGAGTGCACCCAACTCGACGAGCTTCCGACCGATGCAGATCAACACCAGACGTGTGTGCTGGTGAGTGCCCTGATCGATATAGAAGTGGTGGTCCGGGGTGAGCGGTGCCATCTTCAGGTTGATCTCGTTGGCCGCCTTCAACGCATCAAGAGCTTCACCCTCAGGGATGCCTTCGAGCAGCTCGATCGAGGCCTTCTGGATGTCCTCGGCCAGATTGGCGACAACCGGACGGTGATCGTAATCCGACTCCAGGTAGCCCTTGATCACATCGAGCACGGGTTCCGGTGTCTCAAAGCGTGAGGGGTAGATGAACTCGTGGCTCCACACCGCATGCCAGCCGAACTCGCGCTGGTAAGCCTTCAACCCCTCTTCGAGGAACTTCTGACCGCGCTCAGTACCCTCGAGTTCTGCAAGGAATTCGGCGCCACTCTCCATCGAGAATGCCGCAAGGAGTACTTCATCGTTCTTGACTTCATCCTTCAACGCGACCAACAGCTCGATCGCATCCCAGTTGCGGTCGGATGACGAGTTTTGCAGGCGTCCGAGGATCTCCTCATGCGTCTGGGTGATCTCAGAACCGAGAGCATCTTCGAGCGTTGCCCTGAGGGCGAGCGTCGCTGACAGCTGCGAGAAGTTGAGCATCCAGTGAATCTTCCAGTGGCGATCGAGCATGTCGATCGCGTCCTCGAGGATCACGGCCCACTCCATGAGCGGAATCTCTTCCCACATGTCGATCTTGGATTCCAGATACTTCAGGTTGCGATCCATCTCGGGGACGAGACGGTCCTTCCACCAGTCCGGGAAGTTGGCCCCGTACACCGGTAGCACGGCACCGAGGTAGGCGCCAATCTTGGAGGCGTACTCCGGATCATCCTTCGGGACCCGCGGATAGTAGACGTTGCCGAACTCCGTGGCAGGAACGGCCATGTCCGGATCTGCCGGCACCGCGGCGGTATACAGGTATCCGTTCACCACCTTCCCGATCCAGTCCGAGGCGAATGGCGTGCCAAACCGACGGAACATGTGGTCGCACGTCAGCACCCAGTTACCAATGTCGTTATACATCGGCGACACCGGACGCGGGCAATGCAGGTCGTCATATACCCAGAACAGATCCTTCTCTTTCTCGTTCTCCCACTCGATCGGAAAACTCTCATCACCCAGGAACTGGGCTACGATCTTGCTGGTATCTGCCATTCGGCAAATCTCCTTTCTCAAGGCTACGGCGCCTGGATCGCCCCGACCGGAGGGAAGGGGTCCTGCACCTGCTCTGGTCCTCTACGTTCCCGTCTTGTCGTCCCGCTCCTCTCCCGACACCGGTCCATTCGACCGGGAGCGAGCGGCAAGCACGGCGGGCCGCCCTCGAGCTTCACGTACAAATGCGCAATTGGATTTGGAGTGCGACCTCGGCATCACGTCGCCTCGTCCAACGGCGCTGAAGACTCAGTCGTTGCGAGGATATCGCCACGGGGCGGGGTCGGCGTGGAAGGCATCGGCGCGGAATCTGCTGTAAATGGCACCAACACGTTACATCCTCGATAATCGATTACCGATAGTGTATGCGTACCAGAGATGGTCCGTCAACTTCTCAGAAGGTATTCAATTTCTCAGAAGGTATTCAATCTCCCATCCTACGTGGACAACTCGGCGAGAGCCGCAAGCACCTTCTCTGGAGTCACCGGGAGATCTCGAATCCGCACACCGATCGCGTCGTACAACGCGTTGGCGATCGCTGGAGGAGTCGCCGCGGCAGCCGGCTCACCGACACCTTTGGCTCCGTACGGTGCCTCTTCGTGGACCGATTCGACGATGATGGGGACAATTTCAGGAAGGTCCTGGATCGTTGCGATCTTGTAGTCGGCGAGGCTCCCGTTCTCAATGCGCCCATCGCGGATCGAGAAGCTCTCAAGGATTCCGTTCGAGAGACCCATGACGACACCGCCCTCAATCTGTTGCTCGACCAACATCGGATTGATGGCCTTTCCAACATCCGCGGCCGCGGCAACCTTGATCACGCGGATCACACCCGTTTCGATGTCGACCTCGATCTCGGCGGCCTGCGTGCAGAGCATCCAGAAGATACTGCTCATCCACTCCTCGCCAGGATCCGCCTTCAGCATGGGCGACTGAGCCGAAGAGAACCGCGATCCGACCGTTAACGAGAGGCCCTCCCCTGCGAACTTCGCCAGGAGATCCTTGAGCGCGATCTTGAACTTCCCGTCCACTTCGTAGACCGAACCGTCGCGTAGCACGAGTTCCTCAACGTCGATCCCGAACACGTCAGCCGCGAGTTTCAGGATCTCATCGCGGATCTCGGCACCGGCGGACACAATGGCGTTGCCCATGTGGTACGTCGTCCGGCTCGATGCGACAGGACCGTTGTACGGCGTAAGTGCCGTATCGGTCGCGGGGATCGATACGTCCGAGAGCGGGATGCCGATCGCGTCCGCTGCGATCTGGGCGAGCACGGTATCCTGCCCCGCTCCAATCTCGGGAGCAGCGCAGATCACAAGAACGTGTCCGTCCTGCTCCATGTTGATCGTTACATTGGAACTCGAAGGCGTCATCGTCGGCTTGATCATCGTGGCGATGCCCTTGCCACGCCGAAGGTGCGGAGCGGGCTCGCGTTCGACCGATCCCCACCCGATCTCGGCGGCCGTGCGAACTATGGTCTCGGTTAGACCGACGCTGGACATGATTTGGCCGTTGAGATAGGAGTCGCCCTCGACGTATCCATTCTTGAGCCGGATATCAACCGGATCGAGGTTCAGCTGCGCGGCGATCTCATCCATCTGGGTCTCGCATGCCCACGTCACCTGGGTCGTTCCGTACCCGCGATAGGACCCGGTGATCGCCTTGTTGGTGTAGACCTGACGCGATAAGATTCGGAGGTTGGGAACCCGGTACGGTCCCACGATGGTTTGGGAACCGCGGATGGCGACACCGACCGTATACGCTGTGTACGCGCCGCTATCCCAGAGCACCTCTGCACTCCTGGCGATCATCAGTCCGTCACGGGTCACGCCGGTCTTCAGTTTCATAATCGCAGGCACGCGCAGTTGCGATGCGATCAGGCATTCCTCGCGGGTGAACTCCACACGAACCGGCCGCCCACCGGAATTGCGGGCCAGCACCACCGCGATTGCCTCGGCAATCGGCACGCCCTTGCCGCCGAACGATCCGCCGACCTCCGCGACAATGAGACGAACCTGCGTGCTGCGGAGGCCAAGCCCTTCGGCGAGTTCGTTTCGAAGCAAGAACGGGCGGTCAGTCGACACCCAGAGGGTGTAACCACCGGAGCCAGCATCGTACTCGGCGATTGCTGTGTGAACCTCGAGCGCCACATGGCTGAGTGCGTGGGCGGAGTACACGCCTTCAATCACCAGATCGGCGGCGGCAAACCCCGCATCGACATCGCCACGCGAATACCGATACAGAGTGTTGATGTTGGTGTGAGGAACGATCTCGTGGCCACCGCGCTTGTAGGTGTGGAGATCTGGATGCACCAGGGGAGCGTCTGGATCGAGCGCCGCTGTCATGTCAACGACCGCAGGCAGCTCCTCGTACTCGACACTGATGAGATCGAGCGCTTCCTGTGCCTCCACCTCGCTCTCGGCAGCGACCGCAACTACGGGCTCACCCACGTAGCGAACGCGGTCAATCGCAAGGAACGGCTGGTCCTTGATCGCAGACCCGAACAGCAGCGGAAAGTCACTCCCGGTGACAACGGCCTTCACGCCCGGTGCGGATCGCGCACGGGACCGGTCGATCGACACGATCCTGGCGTGCGGATGTGGGCTGCGCAACACAGCGCCGTGGAGCATGCCAGGCATGGCGATGTCAACGGCATACACCGCGCCGCCGGTCACTTTGGCTACCGAATCGACCCGTGGCACTCGGGTACCCACATACGCTGTCATTCGCCGACTCCTCTGATCTCTGCGACGGCTTCTAGGATCTTGGGGTAGGCGCCGCATCTGCAAAGGATGCCGCCCAGCGCCTTCTTCACTTCCTCAACATCCAGGTCATCGCCCCTTCTGAACATAGCAGTGGCCGTCAAGACCATCGCGGGAGTGCAGAAGCCGCATTGGAACGCACCGGTGTTGACGAAGGCCTGCTGGACGTCGGTCAGCTCGCCGTCCGAGGCAAGCCCCTCCACAGTCTCGATCGCAGTACCATCCGCATCGCTCGCCAGAACCAGGCACGATGTCACGGGAACACCGTTCGAGAGCACCACACACGTGCCGCATTCGCCGACTCCGCAGGCTTCCTTGGTCCCCGTGAGAAACATCTGCTCGCGCAGCACCTCGAGCAACGTCAGGCGCGGATCGACGTCGAGTTGATACTTCTCCCCATTCACCATGACATCGATGTGCATCGTCATGCCGCCACCTCCCCGCCGGCAGACTCGACGGCTCTGCGAAGCGCACGGAGGGTCAGCACCCTCGCCAGGGTCGTACGGTATGAAGCGCTCGCCCGCATGTCGTCGATCGGCCTCGCCTCGCCGGCCGCACAGGCAGCGGCACCAGCAAGCACCGTCTCGGATGGCATCTCAGATTTGAGGAGAGTTTCACTGGCCGTAGCACGGAACGGAATCGGACCGAGCGATGCGAGGGCGATTCGACAGTCGATGATCTGGCCCCGGCCGCCGAGCACGACGCTGGCGGAAACACCCGCTAGCGCAATATCGGTTCCGCTCCCACGCTTGCCGAGCTTGACGTGCGCAGACCCGAACCCGGGGGGTGGATCGGGGAGGATGATCGATGTGATGATGTCAGAAGAGGCGAGCGTGGTGCTCCCCGGGCCGACGTACAGCGCCTCGATGAGTTCAACTCGAGCGCCGCCGCGTCCTTGGATGTTGGCCACCGCCTGATGGACGATGAGCGCCGGTCCCAGGTCCGATGCCGGTGAGGCTCGTCCGACGTTGCCTCCGATCGTCGCGAGGGCGCGCACCGGCGGTGAGGCGAGGATCGACGCAGCCTCGGCAAGTCCGGGATATCGCTCCCGCACGAGTGACGACACCTCGACATCGGTGACCTTCGTCAGAGCTCCGACGCGGATTCCTCCCTCGACGGCCTCGATCCCGCTCAGTTCGGAGATGCGCTTGAGATTGACCACGGTCGACGGACGCATCCTGCCCGTCTTCATGTCGACGATGAGGTCGGTTCCCCCGGCCAGCACGCGAGCATCATCGGGGGCTGCGACGAGAAGGGCAATTGCCTCCGCCAGAGTCGACGGTTCGTGATAGTCGAATGCTCTCAGCCGTTTCACGTAACGCTCCTGTGATTGGTGGCTATCCGGTCTGGTGAAGCAGCTCGAGAGTAACGCCATCGGGCGTCTCGACGAAGGCGATTTCGTAGCCCCCTGGACCCGGGCGCCTTTCGTAGATTCTCAGCCCTTGGTCGGCGAATCGTTCGAGAAGCGCATCCAGATCGTCGGTCTCGATGCCGATGTGCTCGAGCCCGAGATAGGGGATCGGCGGTGGATCCTCGATGATGTCGTCCTCGCCGGGCGCCGGTGTGGTGAAATTGAGATGTACTCCGTCGAACTCGACCGGTACGAATTGCATCGTCTTCAACCGGAACTCCGCGAGCAAGGTCCCCCCGAACATGTCGATCCACCATACGGCGCTGGCGTGAGGATCCCTGGACTTGATGTGGATGTGGTGGAGAGTGAATGTCATGGTGCTCCTTCGGCCCTCGGTAATGGCTGCAGGGTCGCAATCCCCGTTCGAATTGCTACCTCGAATCAAAATACATATAATCGATTATCTATGAAAGATGATTCTGGTGCAACTCCTACGACGACCAGCGCCGCGTTGGTTGCTTCGCCGGGTCCGCACACGATGAGTTGGTTCGTCGAGCGAGCGACGCCACCGCGGGTGAGCAAGACACCGCAACCAAGGGCACTCGACCGACCATTGGTGGCACAGGTCTGATGGATCTCGTCTCCGACTCAATCGTGGTCGGTCTTACAGAGCACGCTCCTCTCATCCTGGCCGCCATGGGGTTCGCCCTCATCTATCGGCTCACCGGTCTGATCAATGTCGCCTACTCGGAGACGATCACACTCGGTGCCTATCTCGGGATGTGGATCAACACCACGTTCGACCTCGACTTCTACACCATCTTGATTCCGACTGGGATCCTTGCGGGACTTCTGAGCGTCGCTACCTACTTCGCGGTCTTCCGACCGGCCAAGCGCCGTGATGTCGGCGGCCTCGAGATGATCATCATCTCGTTCGGGCTATCCATCTTCCTCCGCCACGGGCTGCAGTTCGTATTCGGATATCCCATGCGTTTCTTCAACGTACCGCCACCGGACACGATCTTTGTCCTGGGTGTGGGCGTATCGTCATTCCGTCTGGTCGCGGTCGCAAGCGTCTTCATTCTTGCTTTGGGGCTCTTCTGGTTCATCCAAAAGACCAGCTATGGACTCCAGATCCGAGCACTCGCCAGCGACGAGGACCTGGCGCAGGTCAGCGGGATTCGACCGATGGCCGTCACCGTCTTGATCTGGTTCCTCGCCGGCGTCGCGGGCGGCCTCGCCGGTGCGTTCTACGGCGTCGGTTCCGCCGTAGGTCCATTGCTCGGATGGCGGCAGTTCCTCTTCATCCTGTTGGTCGTTCTGGTTGGAGGAGCCAAGAACATTGGAGGAGTCATCATCGCAGGTGCGGTAACCGCCGTGACGTTGGCCGCGATGACACTCCAATTCGGCCAGGTGCTATACGCACAGCTGATCCTCATCGTTGTGTTCGTCATCATCTTGAAGTTCCGCGGCACGCGGACAGCCGAAGCGGGAGGGGTCTAGCGCCATGAATCTCGCCTGGCTCGACGCGTTCCTCGTGTACGGACTCTTCTTCGTCGTGATGATTGTCGGACTGGCGGTGCTGCTCCATCTCCAACTTGGCCTCGCCCGCATCGCAAACTTCGGTGCGGTTGGTTTCTGGGGCTTGGGGATGTACGCATTCGGTGTGCTCTTCATTCAGGTCGACTGGCCGTTCTCAGAGGTCTGGGCGTTTCTCATCTCGATGGCTTTCGGGACGCTCGTGGCCGGTATCGCCGGCCTCGGCGTCGGGTGGGTAATCGCCGACCTTGACACCGACGGTGTCATGGTCGCGACGCTCGGATTCGCCACGTGCGTTTGGATCGTGGCTACCACTGAACAAGACGTGACCGGAGGGGCACTCGGAATGGGCGGACTCGGATTCCCCTATGACATCGGCAGCGTCAAGGCGAACGAAACGCTCTGGTTGGTCATTCTGATCACCGTTGTCGCGCTGATCCTCTTCTATGTGTCTCGCGTCCACAAGTCGCCGTACGGCCGGATGCTCATCTCTTTAGGCGACAACGAACCGCTGGCCCGGAGTCTGGGGAAGCAGTCGTTTCGGAGGAAGCTGTTGTTGTTCGCAGGGAGCTCCGCGGCCATGGGGCTTCTCGGCGCCATGTTCGGCGTTATGGAGCGCTTTCTCGATACGGGCAACCTCACCATCAGTATCACCTTGGCGGCGATCGTCGCTCTGGTGGTCGGTGGCACGACACGGACCTGGGGAGCAGTTGTCGGAGCCGCGGTCACCATCGCGGTGTTCGAAATCCTCATTCAGTCCTACATTCCTTTCCCCCAAGCGTGGTACGGCCAGGCGATTCCAGTGCTTCGGCAGATGGCGTTCGGCGCCGCGCTCATCTTGGTTCTGATGTTCCGTCCACACGGCATCCTCGGGCAGATGCGAAGAGACAAACTGATGCGGAGGATGCATGGTGGATGAGGCCAGGAACTCCGTGCCCGTCGAAGAGTCATCGGGTGACGGCGCGGGTTCTCGCCCGACCATCCGTGTTCAGAACGCTGCCAAGAGTTTCAGCGGCCGAACTGTGGTCGACGTCGAGGATCTCACATTGGGGACGCACTCAATCGAAGGACTCATCGGCCCGAACGGGGCGGGCAAGACGACCCTCTTGCGAATGATCATGCACTCCATCCCGCTCGACCACGGGGCCATCGTGCTCTCATCTGACGGCAATGGCGCGGAGACTGTGCTCTCGGATCTTTCGACCAGCCGCATGGCTCAGCACGGCGTCGTGAAGACAAATCAGGTCATCACCGACTTCGAGCAACTGACGGTCCTCGACTCGATGCTGCTCTCGGTCGCTCAGCGATCGGACGAGTGGGCCTTCGCAATCTACCGAGAACAAGGACTCCACACAGACCATGCCGACGAGATCCATTGGTATCTCGATCGATTCGACTTCGAAGACTCCTTCGGTTTCGCGAACTCGGCAGGGGAGAAAAAGCTTCTGGACATCATCCGCTGTCTGCTGTTGAAACCCCGCTTCCTTCTCCTTGACGAACCGACAGCCGGCCTGCCCGACAGAATCCGCGATCAACTCATGGAGCTCATCCGAGAAAAGGCCACACAGGACGACATATCCGTTCTGATCGTCGAGCACGACCTCCACGTGATCTGGAACATGTGTGACTACGTCCACTTCATGGCCGAAGGGCGCGTTGTGCTGCAAGGCGAACCGGCGTATATTAGAGATCACGAAACCGTGGTTGAGCAGTATCTGGGGAGCGGCCATGTTTGAGGCGAAAGGCATCCGCAGCGGCTACACCGGTGTCACCGTGATCAAGGATCTCGATCTCAATGTGGAACACGAGATCTTCGCCGTTCTCGGAGCGAACGGAGCAGGCAAGACGACCCTCCTCGCAACCCTCGCCCGGCTCATCCCACTCATGGCCGGCGAGATGCGCTTCGACGGCACGGACATCACCAGATCCCAACCGTGGGAAACCGCCGGTCTCGGCCTCGGCTACGTACCCCAGGGGAAGGGCGTTTTTGCAGATTTGACGGTTCTGGAGAACCTGCAGGTCGGAGCGATGATCGGCGAAAGAACTCAGGAGGAACGCATCAATGAGATCGTCGAGCTGTTTCCGGCGATCGGGAAGCTGCAATCCCAGCTGGCCGGGACACTGAGCGGCGGTGAGTCGCGCATGGTCGCATGTGGACGGGCACTCATGCAGGACCCCAAGATGCTGCTTCTCGACGAACCTACAGCTGGCCTATCCCCCCTATACGTCGACATCTTCTTCGAGAAGATCCAGGAGATCCACAGAACGAGAGACGTAAGCATCATCCTCGCGGAACAGAACGCAACGAAGGCTCTCGAGATTTCCGATCGTGTGATGGTCTTGAGCCTGGGAGAAGCGTCCCAGGTGCTCGATGCAAATGAATGGACAACCGACAAGCTCAAGGAAGGGTATCGAATCTGATCGCCGTTCGGCGATTGACCGACGGAAGAGAAGACTGAAAGGAAAAGACGATGCGAATACGCTCAAAGAGCGCCTTAAGCGGATTGATTCTGTTGCTCGTACTTTCGTTGTTCGCTGCTGCATGCAGTAGCGATGACGGAGGGAGCGATACGACCGCCGCGGCGACCGACACAACGCAAGCGGCGACCGACACAACGGAGGCAACCTCCAGCGAACCTGTGGTGGTCTGCGAACTCGCCTATTTTACAGGTGAATTCGCGGCCTACGGCCCGTCGCTCACGGCAGACGTCGCGTTCCCGATCACGGAGATCATCAACAATGATCCACCGCTCGGGCGCACATGGCAACTCATCTCCGAGGATATCGGCACCGTCGGCGAGGCTCAGGCAGCCCGTACGTGCCTCGAGCAGCACGATGCAGAGGTCTTGGTCAGCCAAGCTCACGGCTACCGGCAGTACCGCGACTTCATGTTGGAGTACATCGAGGAGAACGACAAGCCGCTTGGACCGACCGTGCATGGCGGGGGCATCCCGGGGAACCTCGGTGGAGTTGGCTCGGAACCGCTCTTCCGCGCCCAGGGCCTCGACGAAGCACTGGGAATGACCGGAGCACTCGCCGCTGAGGCCGCCGATGCTGGGAGCGTTGTCATCTTCGCGACCCAGGTTGAAGGGTTCCAGCTCGCAGCAGACGCGGCCGAAAAGACCGCGATCGCGCTAGGGCTTGAGGTCTTGGACCGGATCGACGTACCTGCTGAACAGCCGTCCTACGGAGCCGAAGCACAGCGGATTGCTGGTCTGAACCCGGACGCGGTGATCGTTCAAGCAGGTTCTGTCGAGTCGGCAACGCTGATCAAGCAGGCCGCCGAAGCCGGCCTTTCGCTCTACTGGATCGGTGAGACGGGCTGGATTCAGCCTGAGTTCATCGAAACCCTGGGCACGGAGTCCATTGCATCCCAGAAAGGCATCGGCTACGCAGCGTTCGCCTACAACGACACGACCCCCGCTTGGGAGTTCTACCAGCCGCTGTGGGACGACACACCTGGTTATGGTGACCTGTACGGCCCGGCAACGGACCAGTACCACTTCTCGACCTACGACCTGATGACGCAGACAGCGTTGGCCGTGGCGTACGCTGGCTCGTATTCAGCTAGTGCGTGGGCACCGGCGATGTTCGAGGTCGGCGAAGCACCAGGAACGATGTGCTACAGCTACCCAGAGTGCATGGCGCTCATCAAGGCTGGCGAAGACATCGACTACGAGGGTGTCACGGGACCTGCTTCGTATTCGGCCGGTGGCGTCAACGTCGTGGTCCAGTCGTTTACACCGTTCAACGACGACGGTAGCCTCGGCGTTG
>PVMK01129044.1_pt1 | contig 36617 bp, 35 predicted proteins | sample 1853481 | NCBI WGS metagenome assembly PVMK01 (sample SAMN08533507, study PRJNA380276) | Marine sediment metagenome, whole genome shotgun sequencing project. | reverse complement strand
CCCCCGCTGGGCTTACATTCAGGCGCTGCTGTCCCGGGGAGACCGAAATACTGCGCAAATATTGCTGCTTGGGAATAAAAACCAAGGGAACTGGCCCAAAACACTAAAATCTTCCCCCGTCAATCCTGATTTTTATGTTTACAGGGAGCGTCCTTTAGATGAATTATTTCCCTGGGACTTTATCGATCATGGCATCCGCAAGTCTTTTCTCAAAAAGGAATACAAAAGAGCCTTGGAGGGGAAAACCTCCCCCCCATGTCCTATGGAACCCTGCCATATCTGTGGGGTGTGTAAAGAGCAAGGCAATTCGAGCTGCGCTTAAAGGCTCGCTCAACCTCATTAAATAAATGGCCCGCAAAGTTTGACTGCAGTCAAATTATGTTCTCATATAGAACCCGAGATCCTTATCGTTTCCTTTCGGTTCACTGTACATAACACCGACTATACGATCCCTGACCCATATTACACTGACCATCTTGCGGATTTCCGATCTCAATGGATTGTCTAACTTAAATCTTAATTTCAACACATCATCTATAGAAATTTGGTGTGGCCCCAGATTTTCAAACCGGATTCCACCCATTGAAAGGTCTTCAACGATGATCTCTCCTTTTTCTCCTTTTTTCCGGATGATGTATTCACCGGGTAGTCCCGATTTTTTTCGGAAATACTTTCGAAATTCGAGGGTAAACCCAAAAACTTAACCACACCTGCATCTGGCTTTCAATCTCCGATGGGGATTCTTGAACTTCGTGGGGTCGAAAACTTTTGCAAAGCCACATTTGGGACAGATGACCGTTGTTTGATTGGTTTTGTTTACATAAATTGTTCCCATGAATTTGTCCTCTTTTGCACCTGTATGGATCTAAATCCATCATTCCAAATTGAAGCAGAATTCAATGTCGTATTCCCTGCCAGCTTGTGGCGGGGCGATTAATTTACTAAAATCTTTAACCAAGCTTATTACAAATGGTAGGACTTTTTCCTGGGTTTCAAGGAACTGGATTCCAGTTTGAAACATTCTTGAATCATCAGCCCGGCAGTGGACGATATTGCCTTCAACCTGGATTAATTCATCTTCTATGCCGATAACCATTAGCAGAATATATTTCGATTCAATCGGTTTATGCGTTTCTATTTGAATTCCCTCTTGACTTATATTGATAGCCTTTCCCATTCCTTGTGTTGTTTCGTTGCCGAAATAGTCTATACAAACATAAGATATGAGGTTGCTTGTATTGACTCTGGGATGCTTTCTTTTATTGGTCATCATCGCTCAATACCTCTCTTATTTTTTGTGACAGGGTCCTCATGTTAAAAGGCTTCTGAATAAAACCATTACAACCTCGGTCCAATATCTCACTTGCCTGGCCACTGAGACTGTAACCACTTGCAAGAAGTACTTTTGCTTCAGAATCAATTTTCTTTATGGTGTCATACGTTTCACCCCCGCCTATATCGGGCATAATCATATCCAGAATAACTAAATCTATTTTATCTTTATTCTCTTTAAAAACCTTAATGGCTTCGTAGCCGTTCGAAGCTTCGAGTACGGTGTGGCCCAGTTTATTCAGCAACTCAACCCCCACATCAATGACTATTTCTTCATCGTCGACTAGGAGGATGGTTTCGTTACCATCTATAATCCGTTCAGGAATCTCCAAAGTTTGATGGATCGGTTCATCTGACGCAGGCAGATAAATGCTGAAATTGGTTCCCTGCTCTTTGTTGGAATCAACATCAATATATCCGCCATGTCCTTTGATAATTCCATAGGCAGATGCCAAACCAAGCCCTGTGCCCTGGCCCATTTCCTTGGTTGTAAAAAACGGCTCAAAGATGCGCTCGGCGGTTTTTTCATCCATGCCCGAACCATTATCTATCACATTCAATAAAACATATCGGCCGGGCTTGGGATTATAGGGCTTATCCTTCATATCTTTGTGGGTAACATTCTTGGTCTTTAATAAAAGATCTCCACCACCAGGCATGGCATCGGCAGCATTGATATAAAGATTCATCAGAACCTGCTCGATCTGAGATTTGTCCACTTTTATGGGAAAGAGGTCCTCGGAAAATTTCCTGTGAATCGTGACATTTTTTCTTATTCTGCCAAAAGTCACAGAGGAGCTTTGTACAACTTGGTTTAGATTTATCGGTCTGACCTCATATCTCCCTTTCCTTGCGAATCCAAGGATCTGGCTGGTCAGTTTGGATCCACTTTCAATAAGTTTTTCAATATCTTTCAGCTTTTCACGATGTGGATGTGCGGCATCGATCTCATGTAAAAGCAGAGAAATATTTCCCATCATACCCATCATCAGATTGTTAAAATCATGGGCAACGCCGCCTGCCAGCGTTCCGATGGTCTCCATCCGTTCAATAAAATTTAGCTGGGACTCAAGTTTTTTCTTTTCTGAAATATCTCGAAGAATAAAAAGTTTACCGGCCGGCCGGCCGTCATGTCCATTATAACGTGAAGCACTTATGCTGACATCTATTAAATGTCCGTCTCTGGTGTAACGGGTGGTTTCAAAAGCATGGCAGGGTGCCCCTTCTTCCACAAGTTTCCTGATCATGATCCGGGTGGATTCCCGTTCGGATTTCGGGAGAAAAGGGATTTCTTTTCCTTTCACGTCCTCCAAGGACCAACCAAATATTCGGGAGAACGCAGGGTTTAAATGCCTGACACTTCCTTCCATGTCATAGGTAACTATGGCATCAGCCGATGAATTCAGAAGAGAACGATACACTTCTTCTGATCTTTTCGATTTCACATAAAGCTCCCTGTACTCTTCTTTGCTTTCCATTAAGGCTTCTTCCATCCGCTTGCGTTCAGCTATTTCTTTTTGAAGGTCCCTATTGGCTGATGAAAGGATTATTGTCTCAGTTTTTTCTGAAAAATACACCGAACAAAGGGTTAAAAATCCGACAAGGAAAAATATAAGATGAAGATACTCCGGATAGTCCAGGGGTTTGGCATTTATTCTGCTTATACTCACAATCGTCTCCCGCTCTATAAAAGCCCCCAAAACAAAGAAAATTGCCGCCAAAGTAAAAAGATATATATTTGCAAATTTTATCTTTCTCATCCCCTCCGCCCCTAACCGTTTTTTTCTATAACCATATTGAATATCCGATGAAGATAATTCGTAATTTGTTGTTTTTGAAGCATTGTCTTTTCGATCCCTATCCCTATCCAGGCGATGGAGCCAGTATCCATGCCATGTCGTTGTGAGAAAACCAATCATCAGTGTTACTATGTTTTGGATCGGATTAGCCGTGGACATGAAGGGCTCAATTTGCCCCGGATTTTTTAATATTTTTGGACGTGCCGACATTTATTTTCTTTTCCTGAGATGTAGTATTTTTGTTCAAAGAGACTATCGGCCTGCAAACATATCCGGTGATTTTTCTGATTGACCTCCACCAGGTGAACCAGTATATGGATCAGTTGTTTGACCGAGAATGGTTTCGGGATAAACGCATGGACTCCGACCCGGGATAATTCATAACTCAGCTTTTTGTCGCCATATGCCGAAATAAGTATTTTTAGAATATGCGGCGGACGGTTGCCCACCAACTTGAAGAATTCGAGGCCGTTCATATCCGGAAGCATGAAATCACAAATAATGATGTCAAAATGTTCCTCTTTGAGAGTTTGGAGCCCTTGTTCGGCATTTTTGCAAACCCGCAAACAACAATCCCTGTTTTTAAAAGCCATACTCAAAGCGTTCCGGATCATGGCATCATCCTCAACGAGTACGGTTTTTACGTCTTTTAATTTGGTGAAAGATATCATCTGGAATGCCTCCTTTTTTCCATCGGCAGTTCGATGCTTAAAGTGGCCCCCCCCATTTGCTCCTCAGAATTTCGATGGTCCCATTGTGGTCTGTAACGATTCTTTGGGCTATACTCAACCCAATTCCCGACCCATCATTATAGGTCGTAAAAAAAGGATCGAAGACTTTGTCTGCAAGTTCTTTGGGAATGCCCGGCCCCGAGTCGGAAACTTGAATACAAAGGCATTTATTTTTGCAATATGAATCGATTCGGATCCTTTTGGCGCTTTGTTTTTTTCCCTGATGGATAGTCGGACCAATGCGGCACTGTACCCAACATGGCGTAACCTTATGTCCTTTTATCTCCGACGGATAAAATCTGAAGTCCGCCTCCGCTGTTCGGCGCCTTCCGGAAGTGATTTGTCGATACATGTCTTTGCACTTCTCAACATCATCCGGATGGAGGTGGTCAAAAAAATCGTTTTCAAAGCTTTCAGGCAAAGATCCCAGTAATTTTTTTAAGGTTGAATTTTGGTATACGATACGATTCCGCCGGATGATGCAAATGCCAACCAGTAGAACTTCCATTAGATTGTGGAAGCGGCGTTCACTTTCTTCCAGCACTTCGTTCATCTGCCTATCCTTTTCCATTCAAAGTGCTCCCACCGACCGCTTGCGGACTTTTTCCAAACTGTTTTCTAAAAAAAAGATACAGGTCTTCTTTTAAGATTTAATGTGCGAAAGCTGACAATAAGTTTGTATAATTATACAACAATTGTCGGACAAGTAAATGGTGTATTATGGGGTGGATAATGGTTGTTAAATATAACCATTATCTAGGGATAAAAGGTGGGTTCTCAGATTGGATTTTTTTTCTTTCAAGTTAAGTTTCTTTCTCATACTTTTTCGGTGGCCGGAGACCGTTTCCGGGGAAGAGTTTAAAAGATCAGCGATCTCTTTTGTGCGAAAGCCCTGTTTTACAAGATCCGCTACTTGAAGCTCCGTAGGTGTAAAATTCAGATACTTGTAGGACAGTTTGTGTGCAAATGGTGAAAGAATGTCATCTATATTTGCCTGAATGATTTCTACAAAAATTTCCTGTCGATCATTAAGCGGCGTCTTTTTTAATTTTACAACATACGGTATAATTAAATCTTTAATATTCATCAGTACTTTTTCTTCAAGCACCTTCTTGTCTCCATCTCTTTTTTCCAGTAAAATCTTTAAAGCCGAGTTCAATTCCTCAAGACGCAGGTTTTTTCTTCCTAATTCTATTTCTCTTTCTTTAAGTGCCTTCTCAACCTTTTTCTCATTGGTGACATCCCGTCCGCATCCAACAGTTCCAATAATTTCTCCATTTTCATTGAAAAACGGCGCTTTATGGACATCCAATACAAGATATTCATTCCTGACAAATCCCTCCTCAAGTATGCGGCAGGCAACTTTCCGCTCTTGGACAATAGCGTCGGAATTAGCATAAATTTCGCCAAAGGGTTCATATCCCGCATTCCGTTCCTTTTTGGCAATGATCATATCTGTCAGGCCGATGGCCTTATCCGGACAATCACACATTATCACTTTGTCGCACATGGCTTGGTTGACGAACATATATTTTCCATCCATATCTTTCGCCCATATCAGATCCGGCATATTATCTGTCATGAGCCGCATTAGCTTGTAGAGACGATGGTATTTCTTTTCACTCTTTTTCAGCGCCTTTTCAGCTCGCTTACGTTTGCTGATGTCATGAATAATCGAATATAAAAGTTTTCTGCCACGCTACCTTTATGGGGCCGCTGAACACCTCGACATCACGGATTTTGCCGTTTGCCAGAAGGTGCTGGAAGTAAAATATTTGGCGCTGTTCCGTTTTCGCTTTTCCCATTTCCCGAAACACCTGTTGGTCTGAAAGCGTATTAATATCTGTAATCTTTTTGCCGGTTAGCGCTTCAAAACTCCAGCCATAGAAGGAGACTGCCGCAGGGTTGGCGTCAACGATATCGGCACTCTCCGGATCTATGAGGAGCATCACGGAGTGGTTGTTCTTGAAAAGGCTTCGATATCTCTCTTCACTTTCTCTAAGTGCCTTTTCAGTTTTTTTGCGATCGGTGATATCCATAATCATTCCGGATATGGTATCTCCTTCAAGAACCGCACTTAAAAGTATATTCTTTGTTTCACCGTATTTTGTAAGCGCTTCAAACTCGAAATCCCTAAGGCTGCCCGATTCCTTCAGAGATTGTATCAAAACCTTTCTGTCTTTGGCGTACTTATATCGAACAATGACGCTTTCTAACAGCATCTCTTCCGGAGACTCAAACCCAAAGATCTTTGCCAGCGCGTTGTTTACATAAAAGATATCCCCTTTGATACTGCTATGATAAACCCCCACAAGAGAGATGTTGAGAAGATTTTGGTATTTATTATCTGATTCTTTAATCTGTTGTTCCAAATCTTCATAACTTGGTTTGGGGGCCATTAAAAATTCCTCCGGTCAGCAGTTTGAGTTTGCTTAAAGTAGACGCTACCTTTCTTGGGTGAAATCAGATTTTAGATTCATGGTCGGGATTCTTTGATTGTTGTGGTCCGGCAAGAGATTTTACACATAAATTCAATAGGGTGAATCTCCGTTAAACTCTTAAAAAGTCTATAATACTTCCCATATACTCTAATAGATCCAAATTCAACAATTCATTTATGGCACTAAATATGTTGGGGCAGGAATGCCACCACCGCTAAGTCATTGAAATGGCCGGACACGTAGACACCGGAATAAAGCGGGAGAGTGCACCCCCTGGAACACGTGCGCATTTTTTGTTTAACCGGGGTGAAAATTCCGTTTCAACGGGCTGCAGGGAGCTCGAATTTGAAGATTATATGAAGCTTCATTCAGCTTCATATAATTTTTATGGAAATAAAATCATAAATCTTCACTTATGGGTATAGTGCTGGAGAAAAAAATCCAACTGGAATATCTGGTGTGGGGTCAATTCCTCAAACTGGAAACCCCGTTGCTTACTTTTTAAGAGGCTTAATGAGGGATTGCTGACTGCCTGGGAATCCCAAATAGTATTAGCAGGTATCTTCTTCGAATAAAAACTATCTTGAACAAATAATATATCCAAATCAAATAATTTGTTATATTCATCTTCGCCATCAATATAACAAAAAGTAAGCCCACCTTTGCTGATGTTAATGATCTGACCCATTTGGATAGTAGCAATGGAACCCTCATTCATGCGTATATCCTCAGGCTGTTCTTTCTTTTCGGACGATATTTTGATTATTGCAGCAACTGCACCGGGTTTAACTTTGAATCGATGATGCTTCCTGCGCTCAATGAATTCTTTTTCGTTGTCCATAGCAGAATGTTCTGATGTTGAAAAACCATCGTCAGGTAATCTCATAGTATTTGATTGAAGTTCTGCGGAATTATCCATAAAAATTTCCCCTAATGATTCAGTTCCGTGGATCTCATTACTGTAAATCAGTACTTTGAACCAACAAGTTATCCCTTATTAAAGAGTTTTGAATACGCATCTGAAGTTGCGCAATTGCCTGCAAATTAAACAGATCAGGCATCCTTCTTGTTTTGTTTGCGTACGTTCAGTGGTACTACAAATTTCATGCCAGATATCGCATTTTTGGTCTCGATTCTCCGAAATGTGCTAGGGCCTGATTAGACAGGGAAATTTACGACTATATTAAATGGATGTGGGATGTTATGGGGAAGACAGGGAACAGAAATGCACAGAAAAATGTGCACGATGCACAGTTTTCTGTGCATCGTGATTTGGATGCATCGATGTGCTTTTCACAAGAATATCGCCTTTCAGAAAACATCAGGCTTTTTGGTCTCGATTTCTATGAATTCGTGTATCTCAGCCGATATCGTACTGCTCGAGGACCAAGGGGAGTAGGCCGGCATTTTCTAACTGTTTCAGGGGTACCAGGAATGTGATCTGCACAACCCCTGGAAGACGACCGATTTCAATAGCGCCGGTGATGGTTGCACGGTTTCTAACTTCCGGGAGGCTCATTCCCAAAAGCTTGGATGCCCGGCTCAAGCCGTTCTCTGTGGCCGAATTTAAATCAGGACCGGTTCCCACAATAGAGATGGGACCGGATTCTTCGATCTCGGTAAGGCCCCATTGCTCTCCCAGGATTACGGCCTTTGCCTTTTCCTCGGCCGTAAACGGGCGGGCCAGAAAAGGAAGGTCTTCGGGAAGAGGAAAGAGTACAGGCCCTAATAGCTCTCGCCCTTTCAGAACTTCCACTTGCAGGGTAACAGTACCCGATACGTCCATGGTATGTCCAGCGATCTCGCCGTCTCCCTGGAGGGCGTGCATGTCGCCCATATACACCCCAGCTCCAGCAACCTTTACGGGCGCAACGATTATCGTTCCAGGCCGAACTGCGTCGATATCCATATGTCCGTCCGTGCGCAAATCGAGTTGTTCGGCAGTGAGTGCGTATTCATGGGCCGCACCAACGAGAAAAGAACCGAAATCACCGGCATTATGGGAATCCGGCATTCTCACAGCAGGCATCGTACCGAGCTGCCCCAGAAAAGGCCTCATCCTTGCCACAGTTCCCACCAAATCGTGGGGTGCGAAAAGGAGGATCGAATACTGCGCGGAGCATTCCGGAAGTTTGGCGTACTCTCTGGAATTTCGAGCAATTCGCTCCGCTGCATCTTTGTCAAGGGTTAAGCCCAGGGTTCGGGCCTCGTCAAACACGACGGTATAGCCGTGCTCAAATTGAAAGGGTGTGACAGGATCCCCACAATTGGCGCATCGAACCGCATTCTGCCCGATACCTTCCAGTCTGGTTTCCGGAGACATTGTGTTGCACTTCGGACAACACTTTGCGACATATGGATCCCCCACAAAATGTCCGTCCACAGTACGATCTTGTCCCGATGCAGTGGCCACCGACGTGACGTTTACATTCTGGATTCTGATGACGACGGCGTCACCGGGTTCTGAGTTTTCCACGTAGACCGGCTGAGTCACCTCGTGTCCGCCTTTGAGTTTCGGGTTGATCATGGGCCCCCAGCAGCCAGGAGCGGTGGATGCCTCAATGACTCCCCCGTCCCGGACCGGCCCGAGCATGGGTTTTTCGGGGTCCAGAATCCCGTTGGTGAATGTTGAAACAGTAACCTTTTCGTTTGCTGTCGAGTTTTTCATTATCTTATCCTCCTTGCAGAAGCTTTTGAGAACATGTGTGTCCATAATCACGGCCAACTTCTATCATCAACGGTGCGAGTTTACAAACTACCTTTTGCAGGTGTTTGTTGACCGAAACGCTACAGCAGTGGCGCTTGACAGTAATTTTCGTTGATTAAATGATGCGATTTTTCGCTCTTTTTTTCTTCTAATAAATAGCGACTCGAGGTTCTGCAGTGCTTGACACACTGCCCCTTATCATTCCTTTGGTATTGAACGGCATGGCAATATTTCCCGCGGAATCGAGGGCGATTATGCCGCCGGTCCCTCCGTCCGGCTGTATTTTATCCAATGCCTGCTTGGCGGCATCGGCTATGGTAAGATTTTTGTAGGAATAAAGTGCGGCCACGTCATGGGCCACCGCCCATCGAATAAAGTACTCTCCATGACCGGTACAGGAGACGGCGACCTTGTCATTGGCATATGTGCCGGCACCAATGATTGGGCTGTCACCCACACGTCCGGGAATTTTTCTTCCAAACCCGCCTGTAGAGGTCCCTGCTGCTAAATTGCCGCATCTGTCCAACGCTACGCAACCAACCGTCCCGTGAGGATTGGCTGTATCGGAATACCCAGAACGGTCTTTATGATCGATGTCAACATCGAAAGAACCGATTTTTTTGATATATTTTTCAGCATTTTCACCGACAAACATCACGTTGTCTGATGTTTCAAGTATCAGTTTTGCAGCAGTGATCGGATTTTTTATTTTGCTGCTGACCGATGCAACGGCTCCTGCTCCCATGTTTTTGCCGTCCATGATGGAGGCATCCATCTCGACAAACCCATCCTTGTTTTTTCTGGATCCTTTTCCGGCATTGAACAGTCCGCTGTCCTCCATCTCCTTAATGGCAAAATGGACAACCTCCAAGCTCGTTTTGCCATCATGAAGCAGTCTTTTACAATGGGCCAAGAGATTTTTGATAAAGGCAGCTCTTTCCTTGAGGTTGTAATTTTTGTGGCCGGCACCACCGTGGATCACCAGTACGAATTTTTCATGCTGGTTGCATTTTTCGATTTCTACTGCTTGCTTTCCCGCTGCAACTTTTTTGGAAGAAAATGCCAGCAGGGACGTAAAAGAACCGGTTGCGAAAATGAGACAGAGGGCCAGAATAGTCACTCGAATTGTTTTCATTGGTTTACCTAACTTTATATGCTGAACAGTTTGACGGCACGCCGCGGGTTAACACGGAATGCCCCGACTAAACCCGATAAACCATAAGGTTTTCACTGCGGCCTTTCACCCGGGTTGGAGGGAGGGAGATCAGACCATAGTCTTGGGTGAGATGCTGGTAAGTCTGATGGCTGATTAAAATATCAGCATCGTATTTTTTACACAAATCAGCCACCCGAGATGCCACGTTGACGGTGTCACCCACCAGACAATAGGTCTGACGTTCCGTTGACCCGACAACACCGGCCAGGGCCGGTCCGGAGTGTATTCCAATGCCGTGGCGAAACGGGAATTGTTCGGGACCCTGAAGCCTGGTGTTCAGTTCCGTCAAGGCCCGGCGCATTTCCAAAGCGGCCTGGACAGCTTTGTCCGGATGATGATGATCCTGAAAGGGAGCGCCAAAGACGGCCTCTATCTCATCACCCACGTACTGGAGAACCACCCCGTCGAACCGGTGTATTATATCGGTCATGGACGAATAGTACTCATTGATCCGGGCGAAAACCACCCGGGGATGATTCTGTTCGGCAAAACTGGTGAAGTTTCGCAGGTCCGAAAAAAGCAAGGTCACATCTTCCATCTCACCGTCCATCTTAATCCGGTCGCTCAAGATCAGTTCGGCCACTGAAGGGTGAACATGCCGCCCGAAGGCGTCTTCCACCTTCTGGCGCATCATCTTCAAGGTCAAGTGGGTTTTGACCCGCGCCTGGACAATGGGGGGGCTGAAAGGCTTGGTGATGTAATCCACGGCCCCTATCTCCAACCCTTTGGTTTCGTCTGATTCATTGGATTTGGCCGTAACGAAGATGATGGGAATGTCCCGGGTTTGGGGATCGGCTTTGAGTCGCCGGCAAACCTCGTACCCGTCCATGTCCGGCATCATTACATCCAGAAGGATTAGATCGGGACGGCTCGTTTGGATATCTTCCAGGGCCGATTCACCGTCCATAGCCACACTCACCTTATAATCGTCCGCGAGTGTTTCCACCAGAATATCGATATTGGCTTCAGTATCGTCCACGACCATTATCCGCATGTTGGAAAATTCAGACATATCCCGATTCCTTGCGTTCTAATTTATCGATGATTTGCGATATCAATTCCTGGGCGCTTTTAAATTTATACTTTGCGATGTATCGATTCAGATCGGCAATCTCCTGAACATACGCGTCCGGCCAGGAATAACCGATAATTTTTTTCATTATTTCTTTGCACGGTTTTGCCTCTCGATCCAATACATGAGGTTCCAGCTTTAATAACAATTGCAGAAGAACCCCCGCCCCGGCCACAGGGCTTTTTGATGTTTTTTCTTCTTTTTGAGAATCGCTTTCAACAACATGACCTATGGAATCCAAAACAATCATCAGCGCCGTGTTGAAGCCATCCATTAGATTTCCAATTCCACTGCCGTCTCCCTGATCTGATCCGGTCTCCAAATCAGAGGCTGCCCGCTCCAGGTCGACAGCTCCGATGCTACCGGAAACGCCTTTGATGGTATGGACCAGATGTCGGAACCGTTCAGAATCGTCGTTATCCACGGCATCCTTAATCCGGGAGGTTGTATCAGCATAATCTCGAAGAAACTTGGTCAAAAGGTCTTTATAAAGGACCCTGTTGCCCCGGGCCAGGGCCAGGCCCTTCTTTACTTCAATCCCAGGCATATCTTTAAAGGGGCGGACATCCTTTTCTGCAATTTTTCGCTTTCTTCTGGCGATGATGTCGTCTGAAACGGGTCGTTCAGCGGGCTTGATCCAGATCAATAAGGTCGAAAAAAGCTCTTTAGGGTTGATCGGTTTCGTTATGTGGTAATTCATTCCGGCCTCGAGGCTTTTTTCCTTGTCACCGGTCATGGCGTGTGCGGTCATGGCGATAATCGGAAGTTCTCCAAATTGCGGGTCTCTCCGGATCTTCCGGGTGGCTTGGTAGCCGTCCATCACCGGCATCTGGACGTCCATGAGCACGGCGTCAAATTTTTTTTCCCGAACCAGACTAACCGCTTCGCCACCGTCGTTGGCAATGGTCACCGCGAAACCCGCTTCTTCGAGAATTTCTCGGGCCACCAACTGATTGATGACGTTGTCTTCGACTAAAAGAATCTGGGCGCCCTGAATCGATTTTAGCTTCCGGATCATTTTATCCTCGGGCGCCGGGGGTCTGATCAGTTTAAGGGTGTCACGGTTAAACGTCTGCATGATGGTGTCGAAAAGAGTTGAAGGGTTGAACGGTTTGATCAGAAAACCTTCCAGACCAACCTGGTCGGCCTGGCGAACGATCTCCTCGCGGCCATATGCGGTGACCATGATAATGGTCGGGATCTTAGACAGACCGGGATGATTCTTGATCCGCCTCGAGGTCTCGATGCCGTTCATGCCCGGCATTTTCCAATCCATTAGCACCAACTCATAGGGGTGGTCTTCAGCGGTGTTCTCTAATTCCTTTAATCCGTCTTCCCCACCGGCAGCCAGCGTGACGTCAAAGCTGAAAGACTCGAGCATCCCCTTCAGGACATCCCGTGAGGTGGCGTTGTCGTCCACCACCAGAGCTCTCAGGCCCCTGAGATCGGGCGGGAGTTCTATCTGTTTTCGGTCCGTTTTTTCGCTTTTTCCAAAGACGGCGGTGAAAAAAAAGCTGCTTCCCTGCTCCATCTTGCTTTTGATCCAGATTTTTCCGCCCATCATCTCAACCAGCCTTTTGCTGATCACCAGGCCCAGGCCGGTGCCTCCGTATTTGCGGGTCGTGGAGGTATCTGCTTGAGAGAAGGGCTGAAAGAGTTTGTCGAGCTGCTCTTCACTCATCCCAATACCGGTATCTCTTACCGAGAACTGCAATGTAATCTGTGTGTCCGATTCCTCAAGCAGTTCGGTGGACAGCACGATCTCACCCTGTTCGGTGAACTTAATTGCGTTGTCGCAAAGGTTGATGAGCACCTGTCCCAGTCTGAGAGAATCCCCCAGCAGAAAAGGGGGCACCCGGGAGTCGAGATTTAAAATCACCTCCAGATGTTCTTTCCCCTGGGTTTTGACGATAATAATGTTGGAGACGTTATCCAGTGTTTCGGTCAGAGAAAATTCCACCTGTTCTATGTTAAGTTTTCCGGATTCTATTTTGGAAAAATCCAGGATATCGTTGATAACGCCTAAAAGGGATTTTGCGGAAACCTCGATCCTTTTCAAGTAATCGTATTGTTTTGGGGTGAGATCGGTCTTTAAGGCTAAATACGTCATCCCGATAATCGCGTTCATCGGCGTTCTGATTTCGTGGCTCATGTTGGCCAGAAAATCGCTTTTGGCCTGGGTAGCGGCTTCGGCGGCTTCTTTGGCGATTCTAAGATGACTTGCTTGTTTTTTTTCGGTGACATCCTCTATAATACCTTCGTAATGAAGTATGGTGTTGTTTTCATCGCGAACCACATGAACATTCATGGACACATCGATAACTTTACCGTCTTTTCGATAAAATTGGGTTTCAAAATCCCTGAACGGACCCCGTGCTTTCCAATAATTGTTGCAGCATCGTTCGGTCATCCGGATTAACGTAAAGCTGCGATCTTATATCGGTAATGTCTTCGATAACCCCTTCTGAAGAAGCATACCCCATTATTTGAGCAAAAGCGGGATTAAAGGTTAAAAAACGGCCTTTGTCATCTGCTGTCGACTGGTAGATGCCCACCGTGGCTTTTTCAAAAATACTGCGGTATTTTTCTTCAGCTTTTTTTATTTCCCCCTGACTTTCATAAAGCTCAACGGACATTTCATTGAAAGCTGTGCCCATCTTTCCGATTTGGTCGCTGAAAGGCAAAGCGACTGTTTCTCCCAAATGGCCTTTTTGAACTTTGTTAATGGCATTATGAAGCAACGAAACCGGCCGGATGACGAATCTTGAGAGCATAAAATTAAGTAGCGCGGACATGAGAATCAGCGTGGTTAGCAAGAGGGTCATGAAAATAATAACAGACAGGCGGGTTTCTTTTTTTAAGGCCTCAAAATCATAATAGATTTTTATAACAGCGATTTTTTGGCCGATGACGTCGATTCCCCGGGAATAGATCCCCAAAGATCTTCCTTGATAGGATTCGGTGATAAATGAATCGGTGATAAGGGGGGATTTTTCCTTTACGTCATTGAAGTTTCCCGACAATGGGAGGTCGGTGGACAAAAACAGGTCGCCTTTCGGCGTATAAATACTTATGGCGACAATTCCCTCTACCTCCAATATGTCGTCTAAGGTTAACTTCAAAGCTCTTTTTTGTCCGGCGAAGATCTCGTTGGCCAGATCCTCATATTTCTGATGAAATATGGTGTCGAGGAGCAATTCGACCTTTTTCTTATGGGAGTCACGCCGGCTGATTTCAAAGGGATAGAGAATGGCTCCAAAAATAATAGCGATAACCAGGCATGTGATAAAAATTGCCACATTGATTTTGAAACCAAGGCTTCTGTTTTTCATTTCTGAAACCTATTCAAGTCGGTTCGTTTCGCTCACAATTAGAACAATGGAATAATGGGTTACTGTAGGAATTAGAATGATATTGTTCCTTCATCCCAACGTTCCATTATTCCAACATTCCATGGAAGCGGCATGAACCGGGAGCTATTAAAAGATTTTTAATTTCACCTAATTGTAGAATTTCCGAGACGTTGGCATGCCATTTTTCAATTAGGGTGCTTTTAGGGCTCCAGGGTTTTAAGATAATGGGGTGTGCCGTTTTTGATTTCCATAAATACGGCACTTTTTATTGGATCTCCGTAAACATTGAAGTTAATGTTGCCGGTCACGCCTTCAAAAGCTCGGGTATTGGCAATGGCTTCTTTAATTTTTTTCCTGTTATCGGAGCCCGAACGTGCGATGGCGTCTGCCATAAGCATCATGGCATCATATCCAAGGGCGATATTTTCAGCGGAAATTTTCGAATGAATATACTTTTTCACAAAGGATCGGGATCGATCTGTATTCAGATGCATTGACCAATGTGCACTGTAATAACCGTGTTTTAATTCAGCCCCGCCTTTTCTGAAAAATGATGGTGTGCTCCATCCGTCACCTCCGAGAAAAATGGCGGTTGCCCCTGCATTCTGGGCCTGTTTAACGATGAAGCCGCTTTCGTCGTGACCCGGGATAAACATCACGTCGGCATCTGTTGCTGCTGCGCGTTTAATTTCTTCTTCGAAACGCTGCTGTTTGAGTTTGTAATCCAGCTCAAGAAGAATTTTACCCCCCAGTTCCTCAAATTTTTTTTTAAATATCTCGGATAGTTTAAGGCTGTAATCACTGGTCACGTCAACAAAGATAACGGCCGTTGCTGCATTCAAATCCTGCCGGGCAAACTTTGCAATAATCTGCCCCTGAAAATCGTCGGTGAAACAGATCCTGAATATGTAATCCCCGATTTTCGTCACTTCAGGATTCGTGGATAGGCTAGAAATCATTGGGATTCCGTTGTTCTGGGCCACTTTGGCCACGGCAATGGAATGGGAGCTCCAGTCCGATCCCACAATACCGACAACGCCGGCTGCAACCGCCTGTTTTGCCGCAACGGTGGAACCGATGGGCGTGCTTTGATTATCAAATACCAAAAGTTTTACGTCTCTTTTTAAAATGCCGCCGTGTTTATTGATTTCATCCACCGCGTAACGAATACCTTGAAGGGTCAACGCATTGCCTTCCGCCGCCGCTCCGGTCAACGCATATATGGCCGCTATATCAATAGTCTCATCTCCGTATGCCGGTATTGTCCACAGGAAAACACATAGAAAAAACAGAATAAAACGATTTTTCTTTACGGAGGTTCTCGCCAGATTTGTAAGTCGTATGTCCGGGTTTTTCATGTCCCAGATCATGATCCCGTCTCCCTAAGGTTTGATGGCCTTGTAGTATATCTGACGGCCGTTTTCTAATTTCAAAATAATGACCTCTTTGTCTCGGGGATCACCCTGTTCGTCAAAGGTTAGGTTCCCGGTAGCCCCGGGAAAACCCTTGGTTTGTGCCAGAGCATCGCGTATTTTGGCACGGTCCAAGGAATTGGCACGGCGGATGGCGTCGGCTAAAACCATAACCGCGTCATAGGACAGGGGCGCACTCGTATTGGTTATCTTTTTTTTGTGTTTTTGTTTATAGATGTTTTGTAAATGAATACTTTTCTCGAATTGAACCTCGGGATGCCATGCTGCGGAATGATAATTCCCGTCAGCCGCTTTGCCGCCGTATTTGTAAATCTCAGCCCATGCATCTCCGCCAAGAAAGGTTGTTTTTACACCCATTGATGCCGCCTGCTTGATTATCAGACCGCTGTCCCTCGTGTATCCCGGAACATAAACCGCGTCGGGTCCAAGGGTTGCCGTCTCCTTGAGCAGGTCGGAAAAATCGACCGCTTTTCCCCTGTAGCCCCCGTCTAAAAGAACCTTGCCTCCGATTTGCTTAAAGGCATTTATGAAATATTCACCGAGCGTTATACTGTATGCTTCATCGATGTTTCTGAGTACAACAGCGGTTCGGGCACCGAGATCTGCGTATGCAAATTTGGCCATGGCTGCGCCTTGGAATGAATCGATAAAACAGACTCGGAAGATACAATCTCCGACATGGGTGACTTTCGGATTGGTGGAGACCGGGGTTATCATGGGAATCCCTTCCTGTTGCAGCACGGGTGCCACTGCCAGGGAGTGAGAGCTCAGGCCGGATCCGATAACGGCTGTTACCTGAAGCTTAACCGCCTCTTTGGCGGCCAGGGTTGACCCTATGGGGGTGCTTTTGTTATCCAGAACAATTAATTCTACCGGTCGTCCGAGCACCCCGCCCTGGCTGTTGAGTTCCTCGACAGCCAGTTCAACCATCTCAATATAGGGAGCATTTTGTACAGCTGCGATGCCTGTTTTGGCGAATATGGTTGCGATTTTGACCGGCTCGACGGCCATGGCGGGAAAAGAACATATTCCTGTTAGCCACAAAACACCCACAAAAACTATCTTTTTCATAATGGCCTCCTGCTTGTGTTTGTTTTAAGAAGATTATAAAATCATTGATAAAAACAAGTTAGCAACAACAGGAAGAGGAAAATGAATTTTTTTCATAATTTATATACCACATAGAACCGTATATCCGAAATGAATTATTTCGGATCATCTCCAAAAGCGGTTTTAAAGAGTTTTTTGGCCTGATAAGAACTGCGCACGAAAGGACCGCTTGCAACTTCTGCAAAACCCATATCAAGAGCAGTTTTACGCCAGTCAGAAAATTCTTCAGGTGGTAAAAAGCGGTCAACGGGTAGGTGCGCTTTGGTGGGTTGAAGGTATTGACCCAGGGTCAGCAATCGGCACCCCGCTCCAATAAGATCTTTAAGTGTGTTGTGAATTTCTTTGGGAAGTTCTCCAAGGCCGAGCATCAGGCCCGACTTTGTTATAACTTTGGGGGTCTCAGTGACAACCTGTTTTAAAAGGTCCAGGGAACGCCGGTAGACTGCTTCCGGCCGGACGGCGGCATAAAGACGTCCAACGGTCTCTATGTTATGATTTACAACATCGGGGTGGGTTTGAACAATGCTTTTGACGGCATCTTCATTTCCCTTAAAGTCAGGAATTAACAACTCGATTCGAACATCCGGAACCCTCTGCCGGATCTCATTTACAGTCCGGACAAAAAATGAGGCGCCGCCGTCAGGAAGATCGTCCCGGGTCACCGAGGTGATGACGGCATAGTCTATCTGCAAGTTCTGAACTGTTCCGGCAATCCTGGCAGGCTCATCAGGATCCGGAGGGCTGTCCGGGCCGTGGGCGACTGCGCAGAATCGACAATTGCGCGTGCAGCGATCGCCCATAATCATGAAGGTCGCGGTTTTTCGGGAAAAACACTCCCATATATTGGGGCACTGCGCTTCCTGACAAACGGTACGGATTTGTTCTTTGTTTAACAGAGCGCTGAACTCTTCGGAGACCGATCCTGACGGAAGCCTCTGTTTGAGCCAGGAGGGTTTTTTAAGCCGTTTCTTTGATTTTTGGCGCTGAATCATTACAACCTCGACAGGGGCAAACAATGAGGGTATGTTTCCCGAAAAATTACCCTATTGTTGGTGCGTAGATTCAAGTAATAAGTGCAACGTTAGTTTAGAAGGTGATTCAGTTCCGACAGATCTGTCATAACAAAATTAAATCCGAAAAAGGATTCAAAATGATGCCGAACGGCCTTGCGCACTTTGTTCATGGATATTTTCCGAGAAAGTTCCTGCTTCATGGAAGTGACGCCGACGTCCCGAAGGCCGCATGGATGTATCCAATCAAAGGGTTTCAGCGATAGATTGACGTTCAAGGCAAAGCCGTGAAAGCAGACGGCCCGTTTAACTGATATGCCGACGCTTCCCAGTTTGTTGTTTGAAACCCAAATCCCTCTGTTGATAGATTTTCTTTCGGCCTTTATTCCCCAGTCCGAAGCCACCCGGATCATGATATCTTCAAGACCTTCTACGTACTCTATGACTTTCAATCCGGCTCTGTTCAGGTCGATGATGGGGTATACCACAAGCTGGCCCGGCCCGTGGAAGGTGATGTCGCCACCCCGTTCCACCCGGATGAGCGGAATTTTCATTTTTTCAAGAAAAGCTTTCGGTACCTTTAAATTTTTAACGGCACCTTTTCGCCCCAAAGAAAAAACAGGCGGGTGCTCAAGGATTAGTACAATGTCACTTTCAATGACGTTTTTGTGTCTGGCGAAAACAAGATCCCGCTGCAAATCCAGGGCTTTTCTGTATTCTAAGTGTGGCAGATCCACACAGAGGCACCGTTGATCTTTTAGGCCGGGCATTGATTATCTTCCTTAATCCGGATTTAAATTATTTTGGTCGGCGGTTCATCCTTTGCCATGAGCACAATATCCCTTGGATTGCAGAGCTGCTTGGGCAGCTCTGCCACCCGTCCGCAGGAGATGCAAACAAAGTTAATATGTTGCAGTTTTGGTTTGCATATATGCCTGGGGTTTTTGTCTGCTTGGCCGCAGTGCTCACAAACATACGCTTCCGTCAATTCCACCGGATCACACAGATGACCGGAACCCTCCTTTACCGTTCCGCAACTTTTACATATATGAATATCATTTTCCATGATAGATTTCCTTTCTAAAATAATACATTTTGAGCGATTGTTGAGTTTGCCGGTATAATAAACAAATCAAATTTTATGCCAAAGGCAAAAAATATTTAATTGGGAAAAAATAATATGATATATCAATAAGTTATGGTTTGGATGTGAGTTTGTTAAGAGACAGATGTATGGCAATAAGATTTTTGTGATACAGTTTTATGATACAATACTGTTTCAGAATTCAGATGACATCCCCTTTTTCCGGCGATACAGTCGTGCAATGGTGTCCGGCGGGATTCCCATGTAATAGGTGATGATAACGAGTTGGTTGATGAGGGTCGTTTTCAGGGTTCCGAAGTTTTGCCATCGCCGGGACGATGTTGATACAGGTGCGGATAACGTGATGATTTTTCCCTTTTTTTGTAATCGCCGGATCAGTTCAAAATCTTCCATTATCGGAAAATCGGAAAATCCTCCCGCCCCATGAAAAACCCTGGATAGCATAAAAATCCCTTGGTCACCGTAAGGTGTTCCCAGGTATCGGGAGCGCCAGTTTGCAAGGCGCTCAATCAACCGAAGGGCCGGGGTCGGAGTATCGATGCGCAGCTCAAAGGCTCCGGCGGCTATGCCGGATTGGGCTAAACTGCGGAGGACGAGGCAATTAAAATTTTTCGGCAGCCGTGTATCTGCATGGAGAAAAAGCAGCACATCCCCGGTGGCTTCAGCAGCCCCTTCGTTCATTTGGTTAGACCGTGGGGGCAAAACGTTAATCACTTTTGCTCCGAGTGATTTGGCAATCGACACTGTATTGTCTTGACTTCCTCCATCTGCGACAATGACCTGTATGTTCTTTTCCCGGCCGATGCTTAAAATGGTTTCAGCGATGTTGTCGGCTTCGTTCAGGGCCGGTATGATCACGGAAATGTTTCTGGGTATAAAATTGTGATCGTTGAAAATCTGGGAACGTTCCCAGATGGACAGATCTTCGGGCTGATCTACATCTTCCAGTTCATCCAGAAGTGAAAAGCTTAATCCAAGGCGTTTTGCAATGTCTATGGTTTTACCCAGGACATCGCGTCTTCCCCAGGTTATCCCGGAAAACAGATTGTCCATGGCCGATGAGCGAGAAGCGCTTTGTAAACCGATTAAATAATATCCCCCGTCTTTGGCCGGACCTATCACCATGTTATTCTGTTTGAGGGTATCAAATGCTGTTTGAATGACAGTGTCTGTGATATCCGGGATATCCGTGCCGATAAGAACCGCTGCATTTGTCCCGGATCGAAAGGTACCCTCAAAAGAGCGTTTCATTCGCAGTCCCAGGTGGCCGGTTCCCTGGGGTTGGTAGTCGAGATCCGGACCGAGCCAGTTTTTCATTAAATATTCATTGCCGCCGTCATAACAGATCTCGATTGTTAACGTGTTTGATGTTGATAATCCCTTTAACCGAGCCAGGGTGTGCTCGGTCATTTTGCGATGGAGGTCCGCAGCACCTTTTGCTCCGAGCAGAGGAATGAGCCGGGTTTTGGTTGTTCCCGTTTCCGGATAACGGGTGAAGATAATCAGCTTTTTTTTCAATTCGCAGTCACTCAGGATTTGTTATTGTGTTTTTTGTGGCAAAATTTTTTTCTTCTCGCCACAAAGGCACCAAGACACTAAGAAAGAATAGCAAAATTAAATTCTTCGTGTCTTTGTGCCTTGACGGCAAACGTTTCTGGGTTCTCTCCGAGCCGTAGGCCGGCCCGTCCGCCTTACTCCGCTTGGCAGGAGGGCGGGCTTGTCAGGCTTAGGTTTATCTCCTGCTATAATTTTCCGGCTGCTAAGCTTCATTTTCCTTCTCCTTTAAATTTTTTGATAATTTTAGGAATAAATAAAGAGAAGATGAAGAGCCCTATGGAGAAGAAAACCTTAAAGGAAATCAGCGCTTCCCAGTTTCCGGAGGCCCATATTTCTTTAAGGGTGCCGATAAAAAAGGTAAAAATAAATGTGCCGACCATAATGCCCAAGCCGGTTCCCGCAAAATAGTCCCGGAATCGGACTTTGGTCAGCCCCATGCCAAAGTTCATGGGCGTAAACGGGAAATAAACCAGCCGAAGATACAAGACGGTGGCAAATCCGTTTCGCTCAATGGCATCGTCATATTTTTTCAGTTTGTCGCCGATCAGTGACGCGGCGAATTCTCTTCCCAGGGTCCGTCCGATAAAGAAGGCGGCGCTTGCACCCATCATGGCTCCGATCCATACATATAAAAATCCCCAGTAGGCACCGAATATGGCGGCGCCCAAGCCTGTCAACAAGGTGCCGGGGAGAAAAAGACAGACCCCCACAGCATAGATCGCCATGTATGCCACCGGCGCCCATAAACCGGCGGTTTCAAGAAAAAGCCCCAGGGCTTCGGCCGTAAGATAATTCTTGATTGGTGTAAAACGGATCAAGAAAATGGCTCCCACAATAAAGGCCCCGAAAATAATCGCCTTGAACACCGCCTTGGATGTATTTTTTGTCTGCATCATAAAATTCTTACATAAAGCTTTCCCATTGACAAATGAAAAAGAAGTTCTCGATTTTCGAAGCCCCTGTTTTAGCAGTGAAGGATTAGTGTCATGTGTTTTCTGAAAGGAAAATTCCCTTCATGGAATTCGCGGATTACAGTTTAGCGTTGCACGGGTTCAATATACAAGCTTTGCTCCCATTTTCTTGATCCAATCCGCATGTGCCTGTTTTGTACGAATCAAATTATGTTTTTCCTTATTATGTGACGAACCTGATCCAATGGTATCCTCTTTAACTCCATCTTGGTTATAAGGGATTAATCACCTTTAAATATTGACAATTAATTGATAATATGGAAAATTCTTATTTTATAAAAACCTGCAACAAGACCCTTCAGCATCGGGGGACTTGCTTTGGATGCTGCGAGTATTCACTTTCTGATAAAAGAAGGTTCCAAACTATCGATTTGTCAGAAATCATTATTTGATGGAACGGGTGACAGGATTCGTGAATCAGGCATTCTCGCTTTTTAGAAACGTGCCGGTTAGAACGTAGAAAGAGTATGTGTCGATTAAAATATTTCTTCAGACAGTTGTGGATTAGGAAATACAATGGCTAATCATATAAAAAGTGTTACATTCCTGCATGAGAAATTTCCTACAGACGAATATTATCCCTTTTCATTGCCAATTTTTAATCAAACTAAATATCTATCCTTTGATACACCCATAACACTCTCCGATTCTTCTTGCCTGCCGAGGAGCCACAATCTACAGTTTTGACCATGCACCAGTGCGAGTTATTGAATACGAAAAGACTGAGCATTATCAAATATACAGGAGGTTCCTGACAGATTGGGAAAAGTATATATAAAGGTTATGGTTATCAAATCACCAGCCTTGCATGCAGATGACCCATGTGTGACGGGAGGGTAAGCAGCGGGATAACTCAGAATTTAGTTATGATCAAGATATGTCGGATTACCAATCCGGCGGTCAGTATGAGTGCTCATTGTGGAGAGCCCTTAGCATTGGGAATAGAGGAAATGATCAGTAGTGGTAGCGCAACTGGGCGATATGGATTGCATTTTCAGATACTTTATAAACGAACCTGTGTTCATCAGTGACGCGTCGGGACCAGTAGCCGGAAAGAGCATGTTTAAGTGGTTCAGGTTTTCCAATACCTTCAAATGGAGTTCGTTTCGTTTCTTTAACGAGGGTCTTGATACGACGAAGAACCTTTTTATCAGTTTTCTGCCAAAAGAGATAATCATCCCGGTCGTATGCCGTGAAAATTGACCAATTAAGAATTATAAGGAGTTGAAATGGATTCAAAGCCTTTCTTGAAAAACGCTATGAGGTCAAGGTCGTTGTAGGAACACACCCTATACCGAAAAAGTATCTTGATATGCATACTTATCTTGGGACATGGGAAAGCTCCGCATGGAAACCACTTGTCGCGCCGACCATGAGTGATGAAGTGACCCGTGCAAGTTACGATTAAGCATAGTCACTGAAGGCCCGGTTGTGCATGAAGAATTAACCAAAGGAAAATTATTGGCAGAAATCTTATGAATGAACTGATGCTATTTACGGATGGGAGTGTGAATACTCATTCAAAAATTGGATATGGGGCTTACCTGGCTGTGCCTGATCGCGGACTTTCGTTGGATTCATTGAGGCCGCGGGTGAAAGTGAGGCGATTTGAGCATACGTCTTCAACGAAATTGGAATTGCAGACTTTATTATGGGCGCTAGGCGATATCCAAGCATTGGGCAGTCGGGTGATTGTATATACGGATTCTCAAAACATTGTGGGTTTACAGGGGAGACGTGATCGGCTTGAGCAAAATGATTATCGTTCAAAGAAAAATAGGCGCCTTAACAATTATAAATTGTATCAGGAATTTTATAGAATGACCGATCAGTTGGACTGTGAATTTGTTAAAGTGCGTGGACATCGGGTGTCGAATCAAAAAGATGATATTGACAGGCTATTTACACTTGTGGATCGAGCTTCAAGGAATGCGCTGAGAGGAGATAATCGTTTCAACAAATAGATGGAGCAGACACCGTTTCCTTTGGTCGCCCTTGGTTGGGCAAAACGATGACCCGTTAACGATTTTCACCCAAATGGCCAAATGCTAATACCATAAAATTCATTGCATTGGATGGCCGTTTATACTCGGTCAGGTCCTCCTGCTCTCCGGTTCTTGTAGTGTCGATAATACTTAAAAACATTATCGATATAGTACCGGGTGGCTTTGAATGGTGGGATGCCTTTATACTGTCTTACATTTCTACTCCCGGCGTTGTATGCCGCAAGCGCCAGTTTAACATCTCCGTCAAATTGATTCATGAGCTGCTTAAAGTACCGGACACCACCGCTTATGTTCTGGTGAGGGTTGAACACATCTTTTACGCCCAGTGCGTTGGCTGTTCCGGGCATCAGCTGCATGAGGCCTTTTGCCCCGCTTTTGGAAATTGCCTTGGGATTGTACCCGGACTCCGCCATAATGATCGCCTTTACAAGGGCAGGATCGACTTGGTATCGGCTGGACACCTGAATGATGATGGGGTGAAACAATTGTTCCTTTTTATTCATATATCCGGATAGTGCACCGTAAATACTCTGCCCCCCGGCATTTTCATCCTCCAGGGGCTGAGAGATCGCAGGCGCTGATATTTTCGAGATTTTTTTTATTACACGGACATGGCTCCGGCCGCTATGGATTGAGACAAGAGACACACTCAGAATCATTGCGAAAATGAAGAAAAACCGAATAACTTCAACAGATAGTATCTGTATGGTAGTTTGTTTGTCCATTTTAGCCTTCTTTTTTTCAAACTTGCTTGGTCATGAACCCGGATAGCGGGAGAAATAGAAAGTGATAGAATTCCTTTCATAATAAGCAATAACCGTGCGAGAATATGCGTGTAAAATATAACTACTACCTAGGTTGAGCGGTTCAGGGTTCAACGTTCCGGGTTGGAAAAACCTCAAACAGCTCGCATCAAGGTGATACCGGCTTCATCGTGGGTTCAAAACCGTTCCACCCAATAGGTTATGGCAGACATTATGGATTTTTATCAATATTGTGATCAATTTCAATCTGTTATAACCCTTGAACTTTGAACACTGAACCGATAAGTTTAGGTACTAATATCAGCAATTTTTGTGCCATATGTTTTTAAATAAGGAATAGAGATGATAAGAATATATATTCAATGGGTTGGGTTAGATAACATCTAAAAGGGTTGATTCTTGAACGGATTGAATGTAATCCGAAAACTTCCCAAAATTGAACATATGACAAACATATTCAACATATATTCAATCGGTTGAAAGCACATGTGCAATTTTGTGGCATTCAATTATGGCATATATACAAAGATTTCGATTTTTTAACACGGACCGAATTCCCTGCAGGCCTCAGCCGGAAATCCACGGAGAACGTAGATCCGGGCAAAAAGGGCCATTTATGGATGGAAACTAATTATATAAATATTATGCGGTTATATTAATTTTGGCTCAAAGACAGGTGGACGCATTCTTAACATTCATATGAAATTGTGAAGTGTATACCCTAAAATATTATGAAAAAAATTTCATTCTTTTGGAATCATGCAAGGAGCGATAAATTTTTTCAATTTTGTTACCTTGGTCTGAGGGTAATTGACTTTAGCTGCGGAGTGAATATTGTTATTTCATAGGACCACAATGTGGCAAATTCTATCGTTCGGTATCGGCAACCTCAAGAAGATATATGGGCATTTTGTATCCACTTGAAACCAAGGATTCGACCAAACTGGATATTTAATCCCCACTATGTGATTTCAGGGAGATTGGAAATGAAAATAATTTGATGGCGTAAAAAATATATCAGTCAATTAACTTTATATTTACAGTGTGTTATTGCATAATGTTTTTAGTGCCATAATTTTGGCACACCATTTGCTGATATAGAAAAACAAAACAATGATAAAGAAAAAAAGGATAAGGAGGTATGCAAAATGAGAAATGTCACAAGTAAGTTGCTCGTTGTTTTAACGGTCTTTGCCGTTGTAGGATTTGGGGTGTATGCATTTGCCGACGGCGGAATGGGCTACGGCCAACATCGCGGAGGCTGGGATCGTCACGGCCCGGGCTGGCGCCAAGGTGGTTCCGGATGTCCCGGCTACGGATATATGAGGGGTGACCTGAGTGATGAGGAAGTTCAGGAAATGGATCAACAGCGAAAGGCATTTCATAACGCAAACAAAGACTTGAAGCAAAATGTTTATCAAAAACGGCTGGAACTTGAAAGTGAGTTTGCCAAGAAGACACCTGATGCTAAAAAAGCTGCCGGTATACAAAAAGAGATCTCCGATCTCCAAGCCCGGATCGATCAAAATCGGGTTGAACATGTAATCGAGATGAAAAAGATCAATCCCGACGCAGGCAGAGGATTCATGAGAAACGGTCCGATGAGAGGCGGTTCTTCCTACGGACGCCCCTGCCGACAATAAATCCCCCCAGTTTCTTCATCAGGAGATGGCTCCTCATAATGGGGAGCCATCTCCAAAAACCTTTTAAAAACGTCCTCTTTTGCTCCTTTCTGCGCGTATCCTTCTGGTGCATCTTAAACTTTCACGCTATTAGGGTTCTATCATATTTTCAAACACCCTCGGCTCCGGTTGACATGGGTTGTGTTTTATTTGTTTTAATATTCATATAATTTTGATATATGCAATCTAAGTAAATATTTTAAAAGGAGGGACGGGCATGGATAAAAGCGTATCAGAGATCATCGATTTGGCGATCCAGAGGGAAGAAGAGGCCTATGACTTCTATATGGATATCCACAGCAAATTAGAAGATCCCAGCGTAAAGGACACCATCGAGTTTATCGCCGGAGAAGAAAAGAAACACAAAGCGTTTCTTGTGGGCTATCGTGAAGAAAATTATGGCTCCGATGCACTGAGGATGACCGAGGTTGTGGAATACAAAATTGCAGAGTATCTGGAAGAACCTGAAATCAGCACCGAGACAAGCAGGCAGGATGTTTATCTGGTGGCCGCCCACCGAGAATCCATGTCCCATAAATTTTATACGGAACTTGCCAATCTGCACACCGTAGGGGAACTTAAAACGATGCTGCTGAAAATGGCGAATGAAGAGTTGAAGCACAAGGAAAAGATGGAATATTTGTATGCCAATACGGCGTTTCCCCAGACAGCCGGCGGTTGATTTCTTTTAGCATGGACGAATAAAAAAAGAGGGGCATACAATGCCCCTCTTTTTATTGCTGTCCTCTGAAGATCTTTATCCGGGCTCGTCAACCGATTTCCATGGATTTGATGTGAAATAGGTGTAAGGCTTAAAAGTTTAACCGATAAAAGATTGGCAAAAACGCTCCAGCCGTCTAAATTTGCCGCCGCCCTCTTGTTCATTGCCAAAATCCAGACGTTGCCAGAGAATCAGATTGTTTTCTCCCGGGAAAATAGGCCAAGGCCGAAACGGTTTCAGGCCGTATTGACGGATTTTTGACCAGCTTCGTACATACTGTTGCCCCCGAAGTCGTTGCCGCTCACATCCGTGGAGATCTTCCTGGAGGACGAGTTTCGGATTCATGGAGGTGATCACCTCCTCCCAGCGGCAATCGGGAAGTACGCGCTGACAGACAACGGCCGCACAATGCACGCCTTTGAGTTCTTCGATAGGAGTTCCCGGGAAAAATTTTATCGACTTCCAGAAATTTTCCGGGCGGCCCCGGAAGTGTCGTTCGATCACCGAATTCATACTATCGGCGTCCATAAACAGATCCGTAGCGTCCGGATCGATGGCGGCCTCGAGATCGATGCCCGCATAGAAGGTCAGGTCCAGTTCCACCATTAGGCGCAGGTGGTTATCAATCCGATTTATCCATCGCCCGCACCCCAGACTTACAATCGACGTATGCCCGTGTTTTTCAAGAAAGGTGACCGCAGATTTGCTATGTTTATCAGCAGGGTTCTCGAAGTTGGAATGAATTCCACTTTTTAAGTCGATCTGTATTTCCATGATTTTTTTTATTTACGGCCCAATTCAACAATGTTAATATCTGAATCCTGCACGATTCAGGTATTAATTTGCTCCACACCCAAAGCGGTTTATAGCATATATCAATATGGATAGTTCCGTAAAAAGTAAAAAGTTAAACGTGAAAAGTGAAAAAACGGATAGTTCAAAAACCTTGATTGATTTGCCTTAACCTTTTACCTTTCACATTTTACTAAATGATTGCATCTTAATGTACTAAATGTATTCGTTTTACATTTCACGTTTCATCTTTTTACAAATTTATCAATATGAAATCAATTAGTTTTGAAATGATGCTTGGTAAAGATCAAAGGCTGTTCCGGATTCTTTTGTTATGTGCATTCCTGCTTTTATTATCCTGCAGTATCCTCAAAACAACATACAAAGTTACAAAGGTGGCGGTAGAAACAACATACAAGGTTACCGAAAGTACAGTAAAAACCACATATACGGTAACAAAATATGTTGGTAAAGGTGCTTATCAAGTCGGCAAATACACCTTTATCGTGGTCAAAGCGCCTTTAAGCTGGCCGTTAACACGCAAAGAGATCGAATCTATTGATGATCTGCCGCCAAAAGAAGCGATCCGGCAAGGTCGTGTCAAGAAATCGCCCTATGTGGTCAGAGGCAAAAGATATGTGCCCATGTCGGTGGAAAAGGCCGCCAAATACCGTCAAAAGGGAATTGCATCCTGGTACGGGTACGAGACCTATCACCAAAAAGGAGGGCACATGACCGCCAACGGTGAGGCTTTTGATCCAAAAGGGTTTAATGCAGCGCATAAATATTTACCCCTTCCCACATATGTTCGTGTAACGAATCTTGAAAATCGTCGAAGCATCATTGTCCGGGTAAACGACCGGGGGCCTTTCGTGGGAGACCGTATTGTCGATTTGAGTGCCGGAGCAGCCAAAAAACTGGGGTTTTACAAAAAAGGAACGGCAAAGGTTCTGGTAGAGACTATACAGTTTGAGGGTTAGTCCATGACCGGACCGCTTACCGCCGCGAAGCACTGCCGCAAGCCAGAACCCACGCTCAGGGCGGGGAGCTTTACAAATCCGTGTTGTCTGTGTTTTTCACCTATTGTGTATCTTCAAATATTTTGCTAAAGAGATGCTTGCCGAGTGAACACGGATTTTTTATGAGATAATTCCGATGGTTTCATAAAAAGTCTACTTTGCATTCCATAGTAAGCATACCCAACAACACTCGCAAAAGACGCTTTACGAGTTTCGCCAATTTCGGTTTTTTTGAACAGATCAGGATGAGGCGTTTTGTGTCTGAATCTTATAAAAAAATAAATAATATCGAACTGTTGCGAATTAAATCTTTTTCCATGCAGATTTGTATTTGTCTATGCGCCATCTTTCTTTCCGGGTGTTCTTATTTCATATCATCCGCCACTGTCGATATGACTGCAAATCTTTCCCAGGCCATTTCGGACAACAACGATTTGGCAACGGTTGAAGCCGGCGGGCCTGCCTACCTGCTGATGGTGGACAGCCTGCTGTATCGCGATCCGGACAATGAATCCCTGCTTCGCTCGGCCGCAAACGTATATACCGTATATACCAGCGTGTTTGTAAAAGATGCGGCAAGGGCAAAAAAACTAACCGATAAAGCACTGGATTATGCATTACGGGCCATGTGTATCCGAAGGCCGGATACATGCTTGTTCCGCCAGATGAGTTTCCAGGAATTTAAAAACACACTTTCCACCTTGAGTGTTAAAGATGTTCCGGATTTGTTTACCCTGGGATCAGCCTGGTCCGCATGGATTCAGGCGCATCGGCAAGACTGGGACGCGGTTGCTGAAATTCCCCGGGTTGAAGCCATTATGGAGCGCGTTGTCGAATTGGATGAAGCCTATCGGGATGGCGCCGCCCATTTATACCTCGGAGTTCTATCGACATTACTCCCACCGGCACTGGGCGGTAAACCCGATGTGGGAAAACAGCATTTTGAGCGCGCACTGGAAATTTCTAAAAATAAAAATTTGATGGTCAAGGTATTGTATGCCCGACACTATGCCCGTCTGGTTTTTGACAGGGAACTCCATGACCGGCTTTTGAATTCGGTGATAGAGGCAAAACCCGATGTTCCCGGATATACCCTCGGAAATACCCTTGCACAACAACAGGCAAAGGAGCTGCTGGAAAGTGGTGAAGACTATTTCTAACCCTAAATCAGGGTAAATTGTTCTTGAAAATGTCGAAATAAATATTAACTTACGTTGAACGGTTGTTGAGTTGTAGATTTTTCAATTTTGTTTACCTTCGATTTGGGTGAAAAATACAAAGAGGTAATCCCAAGATGATACGAATTATAATGATGATGCTCGTTGTTATGCTTGCCGGTCAGGCACACGCCATGCGGTTCAAGATCGCCACTCTGTCGCCGGAAGGATCCATCTGGATGGAGAAAATGCGAGACGGTGCAGCGGAATTGGCCCGTAGAACCGATAACCGGGTCCGGCTCAAATACTATCCCGGAGGCGTTATGGGCGACGACAAGGCGGTGCTGCGCAAGATCCGTATCGGCCAACTCCAAGGCGGTGCCTTTGTCGGTGGAAGTTTATCTCATTTTTATCGCGACAATCAGATTTACAGTCTGCCGATGATTTTCAGATCTTTCAAAGAGATCGATTATGTCCGTGAACACCTTGACCAACGAATTATAGACGGATTTGAGGCCGGCGGATTTGTGATCTTTGGGATCGCCGAGGGCGGCTTTGCCTATGTCATGTCTACCGTACCCATACGAACCGTCGGAGAGATGCGCCGACAGAAAGTCTGGATTCCGGACAACGATTCCATGATTCTTGAAACGGTCAAGGCCTTTAACATCACGCCCGTCCCGTTGTCCATCGCCGATGTTCGGACCGGCCTGCAAACCGGCCTGATTAATACCGTAACCACCCCGCCCATAGGGGCTTTGGCGCTGCAGTGGCACACCCAGATTAAATACCTGTTGGACGAACCGTTTCTGTATATTTTTGGCGTGCTGGCCGTGGATCGCAAGGCATTTTTAAAAATGTCACCCGGCGATCAAAAAATCTTCCGGGAAATTATGGGCCGTGTATTTGATGACCTTGACCGGCGCAATCGAGAAGACAATATTAAGGCTCTTGAAACGTTGCGGAAGCAGGGGATAGAGTTTGTCAAACCCTCCGATGGAGCCCTGAAGCAATGGTTTCAAGACGCTTCGGAAGTGCCGAAACGACTGGTGGAAACCGACAGGTTGTCCCAGGAGATGGTGGATACTCTGGAAGATCTTCTCAGGGATTATCGCACAAAGGAGTCAAACCCTAATTGAGCGATCAATTAGGGTAAAGAGCGATGAATAAACAACCCCGCAAATCTATTGTAGAGCGCGTCCAGATGATCCTTTACCGGGTGGAAGATTCCATTCTGGTGGGTTTGCTGCTGTTGATGATCACCATGGCGGTTCTCCAGATCCTTCTTCGAAATCTGTTCGACACCGGCATTGTCTGGAGTGATATTTTAGTGCGTATCCTCGTACTTTGGGTCGGGCTTGCAGGGGCAATGGTGGCCAGTCGGCAGGGAAATCACATCAACATTGATATTATAGATCGTTTTCTTCCGGAACGTGCCAAAGTTATCGTTAATTTTGTCGTAGAATTGTTTACCGCTTTTATTTGTGCGGTCGTAGCCTATTATAGCCTTCAATTTGTACAGATGGAATTTGCCGACGGCGGCATGGCTTTTGCCAAGGTGCCGGCATGGTTATGCGAGGCCATTATTCCCTTTGCTTTTGCGGTTATCGCCATACGCTATATTCTATTGGCAATTATAAATCTCAAAAGAATCGTTAGATTTCGATCGTGATCCTATATATTTTCGCCCTGATATTGATTCTTTTCGCCATCCTGGGGACGCCTCTTTTTGCCGTCATTCTGGCGGTTGCCATACTCGGGTTTCATTTCCAGGGTGTTCATCTGTCCGTCATCGCCATTGAAATTTATCGCATTGCCGACACCCCGGTTCTGCTGGCACTGCCCCTGTTTACATTTGCCGGCTACGTATTGGGGGAGAGCCGGACGTCTCACCGCCTGGTCCGGCTTACCCGGGCCTTTCTCGGATGGATGCCCGGCGGTCTGGCCATCGTCGCTTTTGTTGCCTGCGCGTTTTTTACCGCCTTTACCGGTGCATCCGGTGTGACCATTGTGGCGCTGGGCGCGTTGCTGTATCCGGCATTGACAGAGGCCGGGTACAGAGACAAATTCAGCATCGGCCTTGTGACATCCTCGGGGAGTTTAGGGCTGCTGTTGCCGCCTTCGCTTCCGCTCATTCTTTACGGGATTATCGCACAGCAGATGAACATCGGCGCTAATGTGGCTATCAGCGATCTGTTTCTCGCCGGGATTCTCCCGGCCCTGCTTATGGTGCTGATGCTCTCGTTCTGGAGCCTGTGGGAAAACCGTCGCAACCCCACGCCTTTATATTCCTTTTCAGCAAAAGAAGCCGTTGCTGCCCTGCGCGAGGCTATTTGGGAAATACCGATGCCGGTGTTTGTTCTGGGGGGTATTTACGGCGGATTTTTTGCCATTTCCGAGGCTGCTGCAGTGACCGCAATGTATGTGCTCGTTGTGGAGGTTTTTATATATAAAGAAATCAAGCTGTCACAGCTTCCGTCAATTATGCGGGAATCCATGGTGATGGTGGGGGGAATCCTTCTTATTCTGGGTGTGGCGCTGGCATCGACCAATTTTTTGATCGATGCCGAAGTGCCGATGCGCCTGTTCGATCTGATTCAGGCCCATGTCACCAACAAAATTGTCTTTCTGATTCTTCTGAATATTTTATTGTTGATACTCGGTGCTATTCTGGACATCTTTTCCGCTCTGGTAATTATGATCCCCATCATCCTGCCCGTGGCGGTCAATTATGGGATCGATCCGGTTCATCTGGGCATCATTTTTCTAGCCAACATGCAAATCGGCTACTTTACGCCGCCGGTGGGTATGAACTTATTTATTGCCAGCTACCGTTTTGATAAATCCATCACGGAACTCTACCAGGCGACCATACCGTTTATGATCGTGCTGTTGATAGCGGTGCTGATCATCACTTACTGGCCGGCGTTGAGCCTGGTTTTTCTGCAAAGGTAAACTATTTTGTAAGCGTTCACAAGTTCTGGGTTCACCGTTCAAGGTTATGAAACTCCGCATTTGGTTATGTATTGCTGATCTAACGCCACGTAAAGTCCACTCTGGAATTCATTTCAAAACAGTTTTTATTCATTCATGCCGCTGGTGAATTCGACCGCCTGAAACCATATACCGTCGTTGGCCAGCTATTTGACAGCCACTCTGTTTCTTCGATATTGAGGCTGGCACGGATTTATCATAAGACAGACCGTTGCAGGAACACCGCATTTCGGCCTGTTGAGAATTCCGCCCTTGGGGAAGACGAAGTGCGTTTCTTTGAGGGCTGAATTGTTAAAGCGAGCCCTAGTGAGATCTGCAGGCCTACAGGGCAGGCTGCATTCCCCGAAGCTTGTTGGTGCAAAGCAGAGATCTTGTTTCAACGGGCTGCGAGGGGCATATTAGGTATTTTTATTACGCGTTTCATGCTTTAAAATTAAGCATTGACATTGTTGTTTTTGAGAATATTAGTTATTTAGGTTTTTAGAGATTCGCTCAGCAATTTCTATCAGAAGCCCCGGTTTTATCAGAACAGATTTTGGCAAGTTGATCTCCCCTGCGACCGGTTACCTCTATCGGAAATTGAACATGACTGCACCTGAAAAACAAAAAAACCTCAATCCTTCGACCGACATAACATATTATATTATCGGAACCAGGAAGCTGGAAAATGAGATGATAGCCTCGTGCTTGAAAAGGGACCCAGGTGGGGAATGCTTTGTGCTTGAGGATATTAATCAGGTTCCGGGTGGTGCTCAAAAAGATTTTGTCAAGCAAAGACTCGTGCTCTATTGTTGTCATGGAAAAGATCTGAAAGATATTTTGGTTGAGATAAAAGATTATACCAAAAAGAAACCGGCTTTAAACCGTATGGTCCTTTTTAATGTGCCCAGCGATTGGAAGTTTCAAAAGAAATTCGTATCAAAGGGGATTCAAGGTTTCTTTTATGAGCATGATCCATTGGATATTTTCCTGAAAGGCGTTGGGGCTGTCCTTGACGGAAAATTGTGGCTTTCAAGAGATATTATGACTAGATTTATTCTTGAAGATAACGATAAGGACAAAACTTTAAGGCAGGACAGGGGTAATCTGACAGAGAGACAAACCGAGGTACTTGCCCTGATCGCTGTCGGATATACAAATGACGATGTTGCTGACAGACTTTGTATCAGCCCTCATACGGTAAAGACCCACCTTTATAAAATCTTCAAAAAAATAAACGTTCCCAATCGCGTCCAGGCAGCACTCTGGGCCGCCAAGAATTTATAGCGCCCCCTTCTCGTTCCTTCCTCCAGAACCATCATCCATTCACCACTTAATAGTAAAACGTGAAAGGTGAAAAGTGAAAGGTCTATGAAATAACCGTTTTTCACCTTTCACTACTTTTCCATTGACTTTCTCTCTTTATAAATTATAATGAAGTAAGGAAAACCTAAAGTAAGATAATAAGGAGATAAGACAATGCTTGCAAAGAAAACCTCAAAAAATCAGATCACAATTCCAAAAAAAATAATTGAAAAAATCCCCAATGTACAACATTTTGATATAGACTTTAAGGATGGTGTCATTATAATGAAACCCATAAAATTTTACGATACAAACCTGGATCAGATCAGAGCGAAAGTAAAGAAACTCGGACTAAAAGAGAATAGTGTTGCAGAAGCGATAAAATGGGCAAAATCAAAAAAATCCGAACAGTCATAGATACCAATGTGATCGTATCTGGGATCTTATTCGGCGGTATACCGGGTAAGGTGATCTCTTTATGGAAAAGCGGACACATTCAACCGTTAGCCTCAAAAGATATAATTGATGAATATATAAATGTCCTGGCTTATCCAAAGTTTGAACTGTCTGAAAAGGAAATCAATTACATTCTTTACAATGAAATATTACCTTATTTTGAAGTTGTCACCATTCAACCCGGCCAGGCGATAATTCAAGAAGACCCTTCGGATGATAAATTTCTCCACTGCGCTAAAGCCGGGAAGGCCGGTGTGATCATTTCAGGCGATCAGCATTTAATAAAACTTAAATCGTACGGCAAGATCGAAATACTTACACCCTCCCAGTTTTTGGAAAAACTGTGATTACAGCACCTGCCTAAATCCACCCCTCAAACATGAACCTCTGAACCCCTGGCATATGTAGTTGCCTAAATTTTTCACATTAGGGCTTGATGAAATACATTTTGGACACGAATGTTTTATCAGAAGCTGTGAAATCCGCGCCGAACAGGCATGTGATGATCATGCTTGAGAAACATCAAGCAGAGATTGCAACGGCTTCACCTGTTTGGCATGAGCTTCAATACGGTTGCCGGCGTCTTCCAGTTTCAAGAAAGCGTGAGATGATTGAATCGTTTCTTGAAGATGTCATTCGACAAAATATGATCATTTTCCCCTATGACGAACGCGCAGCCAAGTGGCATGAAGATATCTCAAACAGCGTTTTCCCAAAACAAATGCGACACAAATATCCCTTGAAAAAGGTGTCGATTTTACAGATAAAGATGGAATTTGTTCTCTGTCTGCTGCCTCTTTCTTGGCTTCATTTGTTTAACCTGGGTATTTCACGAATTTGATCACTTGTTCACTATCAACCAATCAAATTTATCACGTTAAATATTTTCCAAGTGAAATCTCTGCCCTGCCTGTCGGAACGTAGTGGAGATCCCGATCCTTCGGGGTTGGAGTGCAGCGGAAATCCCGTTATCGGGGCCCCGCCTGTCGGAACGTATGGAAATCCTGATCCTTCGGGGTGAAACCTATCTGTCTTTTTTGTTTATCTGGGGCGTATTCCACCGGGACCAAAAAGAAAAAAACGAGTTTATTCACCATTCAAGCTTTAACACCAAATCCATCATTGACCAAAATCGATATTCGTGAGACAGTATAATGAACTATTTTATTTATTCATTACGTCCTTACATCAAATACAAGTACTAAAAAAAATGGTTCCAGATACTATCAAAAATGAAATCATAAACAATATAACTTCAAAAAAACCTTATAAAATTTTTTTGTTTGGTTCATACGCTTATGGAACTGTTGAAAAAGATAGCGATATTGATCTGTTGGTTGTTATAGACAAGGAAGGTGTTCCTAAAACGTATCAAGAAAAATCAGAAAATTATTTAGAAATCAGTAGAGCTTTAAGGAGTTTAAATAAAAAAATTCCCATGGACATTCTTGTAATGACTAAAACGCAATGGATGGAATTTGTGAGGAAAAGAAGCGGCTTTGCTAGAGAAATATTAGAAAAAGGCGTGGAGCTACTATGAACCCATCTGTTAAAGAATGGATTGATCTGGCCAGTGTTGATTTGCTGGCAGCTAAAAATCTGTGTAATGATGAAAGATTAACAAATGTTGTGTGCTTCCATTCTCAACAGTGCGTTGAAAAATCCTTAAAAGCAATCATTGAAGCAAATGATGAGATTCCACCAAAAACTCACGATTTAATAAGGCTTTACGGAATGGTTGAAGGACAAATCGTTCTTGATGAAGATATGCTTGCAAAGTTGAACGAACTATACATTGAATCAAGGTATCCATCTACTATTGGATTGTTACCGAATGGAACTCCAACAGTTGAAGATGCAAAAGAATTTTACAAATATGCCACACAACTTCATAAAAAGATTATT